>CXWF01009858.1_pt1 | contig 248459 bp, 229 predicted proteins | sample 468421 | NCBI WGS metagenome assembly CXWF01 (sample SAMEA2620812, study PRJEB7988) | marine metagenome | biome: marine biome (ENVO:00000447); feature: surface water layer (ENVO:00002042); material: "saline water (ENVO:00002010), including plankton (ENVO:xxxxxxxx)" | depth 5 m
TAGGTGTCCGGCCCGCCGGACGCATGAACACCAGGCCGAATAGCCTGTTAAACGCGCCTCATAGCCATGTGCGGCGTGGGTTTCAAGCACGCAAATGCCAGTTCACTGCGGTCTAGTTTCCAGTCTTGCCCCGGTCGGAAACCCCGGATAAGCGGAAACAGCCAGAACTTACGCTAGGACAATGACATGACCACCGACCTCAAGCCTCATGCCGACCGGGTAAGCCAGACTTCTCTGAAGACGCTCGCAGATGCGCGTGCATCTTCTGCTCCGCTGCGCGCCGCAGGTTGGTCCATTGACCTTTCCCGACACTATCTGGACGCCGAAGCAGAAGCAGGATTGCTTCAGTTTGGGCGTGTCTCCGACCTTCAATCGGCTGCAGACAGCTTGTTCGCTGGTGATATCGTGAACCCTTCGGAGAGGCGCCCCGCCCTGCATTGGGCATTGCGCGCGCAGTCCGAATTGTCAGGCGAGGCCGAGACAGTCAGGCAAAGCGTTCTGCCCGCCCTCTCCTTTGCGCGGGATGTTGTTTCAGGCAGCGTGACGAGTTCGACTGGCCTACCTTTCAATGCCGTTCTCCACATCGGCATCGGCGGGTCTGATTTCGGTCCTCGCCTGATCGTCGACGCGTTCGAGGACAAAGCCTCGGGCAATATCGATCTCCGCTTCTGCGCGAATGTCGACCCCTTTGACCTGGACCGCGCCATGCATGGGCTTGACCCGACGCGCACGCTGGTCATCGGCGTCTCCAAATCCTTTGGTACCGAGGAGACCCTCTACAATCTCGCCCGAGCCCGGACATGGCTTGAAGAATCTGTTGGTGATCAATCGCAACAGCATCTCGCGTTGGTTACAGCAAATCCGGATCGCGCCAAGGCTTGGCTGAATGGCCGAGAAGCACATGTGTTTGATATGCCCCTGTCAGTGGGTGGGCGTTTCTCGCTCTGGTCGGCAGCATCACTGGCTTGCATGATCTATCTCGGCGCAGACACGTTCGAGGGCATATTGAAAGGCGCCGCCGAGATGGATGCGCATGTCCGGTCGGCTCCACTCGAAGAGAATGCCGCCATGCGCCTGGCCCTGCTCGACTATTGGAACGCGACAATTCGGAACGAAAAGATGCGCGTCCTGCTCGCATATGCGAACCGGTTGCGAATGTTGCCGACCTATCTGCAACAGCTTGAAATGGAATCAAATGGCAAGACGGTTGGCCCGACGGGCACAATGGTATCTGGTGCAACCGCTCCGGCGCTCTGGGGCGGCGAAGGATCGGTTGGCCAGCACTCCTACCATCAATGGCTACACCAGGGCTCACAAAACGTGCCTTGCGAATTCATCCTCGCTCCAGATCGCAGCCGGGATCCGGAAGGCATTAACGCTCTGACAGCTCATGCCTTGGCGCAGGCCGAAGTGCTCGCGAATGGACGGAGCTTCGATGAAGTCAAACAGGAAGAGCCTGATTTGTCAGACGAAGTCGCACGCCAGAAGGTCCATGCGGGTGGTCGCGCATCCACCTTCCTCGTACACAATACGTTCGGGCCAGCGGCATTCGGCGCACTGGTGGCCCTGTATGAGCATCGGACCTATCTCGCCGGGCATTTGTGGCAGCTCAACCCGTTTGACCAATGGGGTGTGGAACGAGGCAAGACGATGGCATCACGTCTCAAGCCAGCAGTCGAAGGTACCGCAGCGGCGGACGACGCGGTTACGTCAGCCCTAATCGCCATGATTGCGGGGGATTAACCGATCCGAATCCTGCGCGAAGTCTGTGTTGGCGAAACGCGCCAAGTCTTGCTGGACGATACGGGCCGACCTGTCGCACTCAAGATCACACGTTGGTCCGACAGCGAGACACAGCTGACCCTGGGCGCGCAGGCCCCTGCCCGGATCCGATCGCTACAACCCGAACAAGGCGGCGCATTTGTCGAGACGGCCGGTAAGGCTGAGGCGTTCCTGCGCTTGCCAGCAGACCACGGACTTACAGAAGGTCAGTCTGTAGACGTGACGGTCATGGCAGAGGCACGAAAAGACAAGCTGCCTCGCGTGTCGATGACCGACACGCGCATCCCAGCAGCAGACAACAACTCATGGCGCGAAGCACCAATTCACGATGTGGAGATCGGTGATGACCGCATTCAAGCGGCGTTTGACGAAGCCTCGTCGACAGTTGTGACCATCCCGAAGGGAGGGCGTCTGTGCATCGAGCGCGCCAGGGCTCTGACAGTGGTCGATATTGATAGCGCCGGGCGGCAAAGCAAGGGTAGCGCGGCGAGCCGCGCGCTTCAGCTCAATCTTGATGCTGCCCGAGAGCTGGCCCGACAGGTAGGCCTCCGTAGCCTCGGCGGTCTTGTCATCCTTGATTGTGTCGCGCCCCTCAATACCGGATCTCGTAAGAAGGTTCAGGATACGATGAAGTCCTGCCTGGAAGAGGTTGGTCTTCATACCACCACCGTCTTGGCACCGTCCAAACTCGGCTTGATGGAAATCGCGCTGCCTTGGCGCGAAACGCCGCTTCATGAACGCACGCTCGATTCTCGCGGTAACCCTACCGACGAGACACTTGCGCTGACGGGGTTGAGACTATTGGAGCGCACAGCCAAGCAAAATCCGATGCACAAGCTGACCCTTGAATTGCCAGGCCAGGCCAAGGTCTGGCTGGACAAGACGGGTGCGCCCCTTCTGGACAAGCTGTCAGACAAGTATGGTCAACGCTTCACATATCTTGCCTCGACGAAGCCGATGCCCACAGTATATCAGACCGCATGAGTAAACCTGTGTCCCCCAAATCCGTCCAACCGAAATGTTCCCAATGCCGCAAGAATCCTGTCTCTGCGCAGTACCGGCCCTTCTGTTCAAAACGCTGCGCCGATGTCGACCTGAACAAATGGTTGTCTGAAGGATATGCCATTCCAGGCGCACCGGCGGATGTGGCAGATGAGGTGCCGGGTCAAGAGATGTCAGAGGATGACTGAAAACAGCATGGACAAGTTCAAAACCCTTCGTTAGATACCGCGCTTCCCCAGTGGCCCGCCCGGGTAGCTCAGGGGTAGAGCAGCGGATTGAAAATCCGCGTGTCGGTGGTTCGATTCCGCCCCCGGGCACCATTCCAGACTTTCCGCACATTCATGCCGCTTGTTCATTGGATTGCGATCTGGCAACCGAGGTTTCCAGAACACCGGGTTCGTCCCATGCACCCTCGGGGCGGATGATGCGGTAAGGGTCTTCTTGCATTCGCAGCGCTAACGGATGGCGGGGAATTGGGATTTCGATCTCGCGATATTCGTAATCCGAGAACCAGAATGCCGGCCGACCCTCAATCAAACGACATTTGAAGGTTCGGGACCAGACCGGCCAGAGGCGCGACTGAATTTGGCCAATCATCCTCTCATACCCTTTACGCGAAACTATCTCGAAACCGGTTGCCAAGAGTACGCGCAATCCGACGCGCCCGCGCTCACACGGCAGCAAGGCGATCCGTTCCAGCTTCGCAAACTCCGCGAACCAGCGAATGCGTAATGTCCCGACCGGACGCCCTTTCGCCTTCAGAAGGAGATGTGTTGCGCAGAAGTCGTTGCCGTCAAATTCTTCCTCATATGGACAATCCTGTTCGCTGAGAAAGACGGCAGATCGAATGGCGCTGATCTGATGGAAACCATCGAGAGTTCTTACAATTTCTGTTGAGTATTCGAGATAAGCTTCAGGCGGCACGCGGCGGAGAAGCACAGACTCTCCGATCTTGTTTTGGATCTGGCTCATGATGTCTGGTCCAAAACCGTCTGGAATGGCGGCTGGATAAACAAATCTGGGAGCCCCCCTTCAAATTCTTGAAACCCCAAGCTCAACATGGAGCGCCGTCCGTCCTCCGTGGCGCCTCGCGCATAGGCGGGAAACACACCGAACATTTCCACACGAAGAACAGCGGACGCCGTCATGATTTTTTTTCGCGCTTCCCGCGAACTGCCCGCATAGACGCCGACATAAAATGCCGCGATATCCTTGCCCTGCGTTGCCAAATGCTCAGACGACGGCGCCGCAGGCACATAAGAACCATTCCTGACGGCAGCTTCGCCTTCCGCAGATAGCGGTATGGTCAGGAAAATGCCGTCAACCGGATCTCCCGTCACCCATGCCGTCATACCGGTTTGAACGTTCATCGCCGAAATCGCATCGACTGACGCTAGCTTTCCGTCAATCAGCGATTCCGCCATGGAAATGGCGGCTTGGAGTTCGTCGCGGTCTGCGAGCCGAAACCCAAAATCTCTTGCCCGCGCAGCAAGTACCTCAGGTTCAATATCCGCCCTTGCCCTATTTCTAGCCTGAGTTGCATTCATGAAAATTCTCCATTATATGGTTAATTTTCATGACATGAATTTGGGCGGGTGACTTCAGCACAAAATGAAACGGGGGCTTTCACACGCGCAAGGCAGTCAAGGCTCGTTCGATCAGTTTGACTGGGACCGGTTGAGAATCTTCCGCGCGGTGGCACGGACTTGCAGTATGAGCGCTGCCGCATCCCTGCTTGGCGTCTCATTGCCAACGATCAGCCGCAGGATAACCGAGCTCGAATCCACGCTGCATACAGAGCTATTCAGGCGGAACCACACGGGGGTAATCCTGACGAAGGCGGGAGACGCGCTACTGCGACACGCCGACCTTGTCGCGGACACGATCGAAGCCGCTCAGAACGAAGTCTGTAGTGCAGCAAATGATTCAGGAACGCACATCCAGCTTGTCTGCAGTGAGGCGATAGCTCTTTACTGGATCGCACCTCGTCTTGCGCAGTTCCAACTGAGCAATCCCGATACGATCGTCGATCTCACAATCAGCGATTCACCATCTGATTTTCACGACCTGGCGGGAGACATCGCCATTCAGGGGCTGCAACCAACCGAGTCTGACCTGATGGTCAGTCGTATTGGCAGATCGCACTATGCCGGCTTCGTATCGGCCGAATGGGAAAAGGATCACGCAATGCCATCGTCACTATCCGACCTGGCAAGGAGAAAAGCTCTTGTCCATAGTCCCTACTCTGAACTTCTTCAGATATCTGGAAACAGCTTCCCGGGTCTCGACATGATGCGCCGCATGAACACATTGGAGACAATGGTATCATTCTGCAAGTCCGCAATAGCGCCAGCCTTGTTACCTACCCACATAGCTGATCGTTTTCCCGATCTCGTTGTATGTCCGGCGCCTCGGTCTCCTGCGATAGACATCTGGCTCTACCATACGCCACGCGTCAGAAAGTTAAAAAATGGAGGTTGCTTTCTGGAGTGGCTCCACCACATTTTCGCAGCCGACCAAAGCGAATGGTTCCGCCAAGTTGATGTCACGCGTATGTGCTAACCTATGCGACCAGCCCCTGCTGCTGGGCAGCCAGTTCCCTGAGCGCCATTGGCGACCCCATGATCTGGCGGTTTACACCAATTCGCTTGTACCAGTAATGCAGGCCAACGAGATCCGTGAAGCCCATTCCGCCATGTACTTCCGTAGACGTTTTGGCAATGAAGGTTCCGACTTCTGCCATATGCGCCTTGGCGAGAAACGCCATCGCTAGCGCTTCATCATCCTCAACGTCCAACGCATGAGCGGCGTGCCATATCAACGCGCGTGCAGGTTCAAGTTTCGCCGCCATTTCAGCGCAAAGATGCTTCACCGCCTGAAAAGAGCCAATCACGCGACCGAACTGCTGGCGATCCCCCGCATAGGCAACGGCCTTGTCCAACATGCATTGGGCGGCACCGAGCGTGTCAGCGGCAAGAAGAATGCAAGCTACGGCGAACGTCTTTTCGACTTCGGCTCCCGTAATTTGCTGCTCGAACGAGGTAATTGTGACCTTCGAAAATTCACGCGTACGGTCGATCGTCTTGACCTGTTCTGCAGAACCGGCCCGACCGATCCGGACCGTGTCATTCGCCAGAAAAAGCAAGTGAGTCGAACGCGCGACGTCCATGGCCATGAGTGATGCCCCGGAGACGGCCTCGTCACGAATCGACAGGCCAGAACCATCCCGTCTCGAAAGAAAATCGTTAAGGGCTATGCCGAAGCGCGCATCGTTGTTCGCAATGTCGTTCAGAATGCTGGAACCAGAGTCACGCAACGCATAGGCTGCGACAGAGTTCGATAAGAAACGTGCGGGAACAATACCGTATCCGAAGCACTCCTGGACAAGGGCCGCGTCGAGCACACCGAGCCCCGACCCTCCATCTTTCTCCGGCACAAGTAGCCCATCGAGACCCAGCGCGGCCAGATTAGCAGCAAGCGTTTCAGCGACTTGGATTTCGCCCTCTGCAATCTGGCGAACAAGATCGAGCGACACTTCTTCGGCGACGAAGCGGCGAACGGTTTCCTGCAACATCACCTGGTCTTCTGAGAGTCCGAATTCCATTGATTTAACTCCTCGCCAGCCGGGGTTCGCGCGGCATGCCAAGCCCGCGTTCCGCAATAATGTTCTTCTGAATCTGAGCCGTACCGCCACCGATGATCAGTCCGAGATCATACATGTAGCGCCACTGCCAGGCCCCGCCGGACCTCAAATGCTCGCCCTCCTCATAGAGGATGCCAAGTTCGCCCAGCGCATCGATGGCCAAGGCCGCAATCTGGTGATTGAGTTCGCAGCCCTGAAGCTTCACGACCAGGCCTGCCAGCCCCGCCGCCTCGCCCTTGAGCCTGTTTGTTGTGATCCTCAGCCCATTGGCCTGCATGGCGTAGACTTCGGCCTGCAGCGTCATGAGCCGATCACGCAGCACCGGATTGTCGATCAGGCGTTGCCCGTTTACGGTTTCAACCTTCATCAGCTCGACCAGTTCGATGAACCGGGCCTTGGTGGCATTCGGGTCCCCCAGCATGCCCCGCTCGTGAGTGAGCGTTGCGTTGGCGACTTGCCAGCCCTTATTCACCTCGAACACGACGCCGCTTTTCGGCACTCGTACATCGGTGAAGAAGACCTCGTTGAAGTTTGCCGAACCGGTCATATCGACAAGTGGGCGTACTTCGATGCCGGGCGTATCCATCGGGAACAGGATATAGGTGATGCCATGATGCTTCTTGGCATCCGGATCAGTTCGGACGAGACAGAACATCATGTCGGCCTGGCGCGCCGTGGAGGTCCAGATCTTCTGACCATTGATGACGAAGTCATCGCCATCCTCGACTGCGCGCGTGCGCAGCGCCGCAAGATCAGATCCCGCGCCCGGCTCCGAGTACCCTTGGCACCAGATCAGCTCTCCCTTGAGCGTCCGCTCAATGTACGCCTCTTTCTGTTCCGGTGTTCCGAGTTCAAGCAATGTCGGCACCAGCATCGAAATGCCCTGACCGGCGAGCGGCCGTGGCACCCCGGAACGCGCGAACTCTTCGGCAATGATCCGGGATTTCAGGATATCGGGCTCGGCGCCATACCCGCCGTATTCGGTGGGAATGGTACGCGCCGTCAGGCCTTCCCGGATCAGGAACTCCTGCCAGGCGAGACGTTTCGGATGCTTCAGGCCTTTGTCGTCAGGGCCCGGCGCAAGATGGGCGTTGGCTTTCAGCGTTTCTGCGACCTGGTCACGAAACGCGGCGTATTCGGGGCTCAATGTCAAATCCATAAGCTAACTCTCGAACAGCTTCCCCAAGGGCTGGCAATATGAAACCGAAGTCTGTCTTGCAGAACGTTGGGGAAAGCCTGTTAGCGCTGGCTGTAGTCAAAGGAGGACACTCATGCCCGTCGAGTACAAGAAACAAGGCAATGTCGCGATCATCACCATGAACCGACCCGAGGCACGCAACGCCATCAACGCCGAAATGGCAAGCACTATGGAAGCCGCGATCGACCAAATGGAATCTGATCCGGAAGTCTGGGTCGGCATTCTCACTGCCGTCGGCAAGGCATTTTGTGCCGGCGCAGACCTCAAGGAGATCTCCGCAGGGAATGGTGCTGGCCTGTCCACGAAGAAAGGCGGGTTTGCAGGAATCGCACGTCGCGAACGGACCAAGCCACTGATCGCGGCCATTACAGGATCTGCCCTCGCAGGCGGCACCGAGATCGCCCTTTCGTGTGACATGATCATTTGCGCGGACAACACGAATTTCGGTCTTCCGGAAGTAAAACGCTCCCTCGTCGCCGGAGCTGGCGGCCTGTTCCGCTTGCCCCGCGCTGTCGGGCGCGCTGTCGCGCTTGAAGCCATCCTGACAGGTGACCCACTTCCGTCACAGCGGGCCTATGAACTCGGTATGGTCAACAAGGTTGTGCCAGAATCCGAAGTGATGGGCGAAGCCGAAGCGCTTGCCGCAAGGATCACCGCCAACGCACCGCTCGCTGTCGCCGCCAGCCGCGCCGTGGCGATGGATGCAACCAGCAAGACGGATGACGAGCTCTGGAAAGACAGCGGCAAGGCATTTGCCGGCATTGTCGGGACGGAAGACTTCAAGGAAGGCCCGAAAGCGTTCATCGAAAAACGTGCGCCCGTCTGGAAGGGCCGCTAACGACTATACCTGTGATCTGAGCCACCGGACCGCGCCCAACCCGGCCGCGCGTCCGGTGGCCATGCAGGCCGTCAGCAGATAACCGCCTGTGGGCGCGTCCCAGTCCAGCATCTCGCCCGCGCAGAACATGCCAGGCTGTTCCTTCACCATGAATTGATCGTCCAGCACATCGAAAGAGACGCCGCCCGCCGTGGAGATCGCTTCATCCAGCGGGAAAGGCTTTGCAAGCGGGATCGGCAGACATTTGATCAGTCGGGCCAGACGTTCCGGCTCATTGGAGACATCCAACCCACCAAACTCGAGCAACAATGCGCGCTTCACGCCTTTCAGGTTTGCTGCTTTGCGGAGATGGTTTGAAAGCGACTGTTTTCCCCGGTCTTGTTTCAGACGGCTGACCAGAGCTTCCTCCGAGAGGTCGGGCGCAAGATCAATCTCCAAAGTCGCCTTCCCGTTATTCTCCACCCTGTCGCGTACGGCGAGTGACAGCGTGAAGATCGCACCACTTTCCACGCCCCGGTCGGTCACAACGAATTCTTCCCGGCTGGTCTGGTCCCCGAAACGAACAGCAACATTCTTCACGGGCGTTCCGACAAATTCCGTCCTGACACGGTCTGACCAGTCGACGATGAAGCCGCAATTGGACGGCCGGAAAGGCTCTGTGTGTATGCCCCTCTCGGCGAACACAGATGGCCAACTCCCATCCGAGCCGAGCCGCTTCCAGCTTCCTCCGCCCAGAGCAAATATCTGTGTGTCTGATTGTACAGATATTGGCCCCTCTGGAGTGTCAAAGATCATGTCAAAATCGTCGCTCCATCCCGCCCATCGATGCCGTGTATGTAGCTGGACGCCGTGCGACTGCAGCCGTGCAAGCCACGCCCTCAGGAGCGGCGATGCTTTCATTTGTACCGGGAACACCCGGCCCGTTGGCCCAATTGTCGCCTCGACACCGAGAGCCCGCATCCATTCCGCAATGGCTGCTGGCCCAAATTCGCCAAGGGCAATTTTCAGCATGGGTGCCACACTTGGAAACCGCGAGGTAAATGCTTCCCCCTCGCGCATATTGGTAATGTTAAGGCCGCTCTTGCCAGCCATCAGAAATTTCCGTGCCGGGCTGGGCATGGCTTCATAGAGTGAAACGGCATACCCGGCGTCAGACAGGATTTCTGCTGCCATCAGGCCAGCGGGTCCAGCGCCGATAATGGCAACATTCGGCGAGTGCTCAGTCATCGCGATTGACGCGCGCCTTGCCCCGGCCAAGCGCGAGCGCCTTGATCGCGCCTCGGAAAGTCTGCACTTCCTGCCGCGTCCAGTCAGCCCGGACAAGGGCAGCACGCAAATTGTCTTTCATGAGCGGTGTCTTTTCCGGCGGGAAGAAATAGCCGGCGCGTTCCAACTCCTCTTCGAAATGCTCGAACATGCGGAAGAGCTCATCTCGCGGGGCTGGCTCGCCCAGTTTCGCCTTGTCCTGAGAGATCACCAGATCCGATTGCTCGCGGCGCTTTCCCCACTCTGCGCAGAACACACAGACAGCTTGAGCAAGGTTGAGGCTCTTGAACTCCGGATCGACCGGATAGGTCATCAGGAAGTCTGCAACAGCCACGGCATCGTTCGGCAGGCCTGATTTCTCAGCGCCGAACATGATGGCCGACTGACCGCCCCCCAATCGCTCGAACGCCGTATCCGCAGCTGAGCCCGCATCCCCGACGCGCTTTTCGATGCCGCGTAGGCGCGCCGTAGCTGCTGCGAGCCAGGTGATGCCCTCCAGCGCGTCTGGCAAAGTCTCGAAGACGCGCGCTACCACACCCGACTCGAACGCCCCGGCAGACATTGTATCTGCGGCAGGATTCGGCCAGCCATCCCGCGGCGTAACCAGACGAAGGTCGGTCAGGCCGAAATTGCGCATCACACGCGCCGCAGCGCCAATATTCTCACCCAATTGGGGGCTATGAAGGATAATTGCGGGGTTGCGCTGATCTGACATGGTTTTCCCTGTTTTGACGCGGCTGTGGGCTCTGCTATAGCCCTGCGAGAATAGTGCAACCGCAGGGAATACAAACATGGCGAAAATCAAGGTCAAAAATCCAATCGTCGAGATGGACGGGGACGAAATGACCCGCATCATCTGGCAGATGATCAAGGACCGGCTGATCCATCCTTATCTCGACATCGACCTCAAGTATTACGACCTGTCGGTCCAGAAGCGTGATGAGACGGACGACCAGATCACCATCGACGCAGCCAATGCAACCAAACAATACGGTGTCGCTGTCAAATGCGCCACGATCACACCGGATGAAGCCCGCGTTGAAGAGTTTGGCCTGAAGAAGATGTGGCGTTCGCCAAATGGCACGATCCGCAACATTCTCGGCGGCGTAGTCTTCCGCGAACCAATCGTGATCTCCAACGTCCCACGTTTGGTGCCAGGCTGGACGAAGCCGGTTGTGGTTGGTCGTCACGCCTTTGGTGACCAATACAAAGCCACGGACTTCCTCGTTCCCGGCAAGGGCAAGCTGACCATGAAATGGGAAGCATCCGACGGATCCGATTCCAAGGAATTCGAAGTCTTCGACTTCCCTTCCTCCGGTATCGCCATGGGCATGTACAATCTCGACGAGTCCATCCGTGACTTCGCGCGCGCCAGCCTGAACTACGGCCTGCAGCGCAAATGGCCGGTCTACCTGTCGACCAAGAACACGATCCTGAAAGCCTATGATGGCCGCTTCAAGGACATTTTCCAGGAAGTGTTCGACGCTGAATTCGCAGACAAGTTCGCCGAGTTTGGCGGCACCTACGAACATCGCCTGATCGACGACATGGTCGCAGCGGCCATGAAATGGTCCGGCGGCTATGTCTGGGCCTGTAAGAACTATGACGGCGATGTCCAGTCCGACACGGTCGCCCAGGGTTACGGCTCGCTGGGTCTCATGACGTCCGTTCTGATGACACCGGATGGCAACACGGTCGAAGCCGAAGCCGCACACGGCACGGTGACGCGTCACTACCGCAACCACCAGAAGGGCGAAGCCACGTCGACCAACTCGATTGCGTCGATCTTTGCCTGGACCCGCGGACTCGACCATCGCGGCCGTATGGATGACACACCAGACGTGCGTGCCTTCGCCCAGAAGCTGGAAGAGACCATCATCAAGACGGTCGAGAATGGCCAGATGACAAAAGACCTCGCCTTGCTCGTCGGTCCGGATCAGGAATGGCTGACGACTGAAGGCTTCATCGAAGCGGTCGACAAGAACTTCCAGGAAGCCATGTCGAAATCCTGATAATCTCAGGCCTTACAGAACAAAGCCCCGCAGCTTGGCTGCGGGGCTTATTTGTTCAAGCGATGTATTTGGCGACAAACCATGCGCCCCAGACGATCCCGAGCAACGGGATCAGCGCCACCAACCAAATTGGGCGAGCCTTTACGTTCCCAAGCTTCTCCTCCGGCTCCATCACGCCTCTCCCAGAAGCGTGCGCACATGGTCTTCAAGATCAAGTTGACGCAACCGTTTCAATCGCTCGGTCAACAATATGCGTCGTAGCCTTTGATAGGCCACTTCAAGATCGTCGTTCACAATCACATAGTCATAGCGGCGCCAATGCATGATCTCCCGTTTGGCGTCGTCCATGCGGCGGGCAACAATCTCCGGGGTCGAGCCGGGTCGGGCCGCGAGACGTTTCTCCAGCGCGCTGATGCTGGGTGGGAGAATGAATACCGATACCACATCGTTTGGCATCTGGTCGTGCAGCGCATCGGCGCCCTGCCAGTCCACATCGAACAAGACATCCTCGCCCGCATCCAGCTTGGCGACCGTGTCGGCCTTTGGCGTTCCATAATACTTGTCGAAAACGTGCGCCCATTCCAGGAATTCCCGCCGTTCGATCATGTGATGAAACTCGTCGACAGACCGGAAGTGATAGTCTTTTCCGTCGTTTTCGCCGGGGCGTGGTGGACGCGTGGTCGCCGACACGGACAGATTCACATCGTCGAACTCTTCGATCAATTTTTTCGCGAGCGTTGTCTTGCCTGCACCTGAGGGGCTCGACAGCACCAGCATGAGCCCCCTGCGGTGCCCATGATCCTTTGGATGTCCACTATTCGACATTGGCTGCCTGCTCCTTGAACTGGTCTATGGTTCCTTTGAGACTGAGCCCGGCATTCGTCAAATCAAGGCTAACAGATTTCGAGCAGAGCGTATTGGCTTCACGGTTGAGTTCCTGGGCGAGAAAATCAAGCTTCCGGCCCACCGGTGAGCCACCGGAAAGCAGTTTTCGCGCAGAGTCGAAGTGTGCGAGCAAACGGTCCAGCTCCTCGCGGACATCGGCCTTCGCAGCGGTCAGCGCGAGTTCGGCTGCCAGCCGTTCCGGTTCCACCTGCTGGTCTGCCCCCAATTCTTCCAATTGCTTCGTAAGCCGTGCCTTGAGCAATGCAGGCTGGTCCCCTGCGAGCGAGATAGCGGTGTCCGTCGCCGATACCAGTTCGTCGACCAGGTCTGACAGCATCGCTTTCAGCGCGCGCCCCTCAGCCTGACGTGCCTCGTCCAACTCCGCAAGCGCCGCGCCCGCAGCAGATTCAAGTTCAGCCATCACGTCCGAATTCGCCGCAACGTCCCGTATGTTTGTGGATCCGATTTCCACAACGCCTTTTACGGTCATCAGGGTGGCGATGGCTTCGCTGGAAATGCCAACGCCGTGCGCTTGTTCCGCCGCCGCCAGCAATGTGTCCAGCAAGGCCTGATCGATCGTGGCGCCCCCCGCCTGTTCACTAAGTTCAATCCTGAGCGAGACCTGAAGGGATCCGCGATTGAACCGTTTCGAAGCCGCGGCTTTGATCACACGTTCCAACGCATCAAACCCGGGAGGGGTGTTCACCCTTACATCCAGTCCTCGCCCATTCACGCTCTTGGCCTCCCAAGCCCAAGCGCCCCATTCCGCTTCCCCTGTGACGCGGGCAAAGCCGGTCATGCCGGATAGGTTTTTCATTTCCCTGCCCGCTCCCTCTGGATTTCTTCGCGTTCATATTTGCGATAGGCCGCGACATTGCGATTGTGTTCGGCCAGCGTCTTCGCGAACAAATGGCCGCCCTTGCCGTCTGCCACGAAAAAGATGTGGCCTGTCTCATCGGGGTTCAGGACGGCCGCAATTGCCTCCCGGCCCGGATTGCAGATCGGCGTCTTTGGCAGACCATCAATCTGATACGTATTCCAGTCCGTCTTCCGGTCGATCTCGGATCGATAGAGCGTTCGGCGCTCTCCACGACGATTGTACAGGGGCTCACCCCTGGAGATCCCGTAGATGATCGTCGGATCGCTCTCCAAACGCATACCTCGCTTCAGACGGGTAACGAACAGGCCAGCAATCTGTGGGCGCTCTCCGGCGATACCGGTTTCCTTCTCGACAACGGAGGCAAGGATTACCGCCTCTTCCGGCGTTGAAATGGGCAGACCTTCAGCGCGCCTGGGCCACAGGTCTGCCAACATGTCGGCTTGTGCCTTGCGCATTCGCTCGACCAGTTCTGCGCGGGTGGTGCCGCGCTGAAAGAGGTATGTGTCCGGGAGCAGCGTGCCTTCACCGATTTCCGTCTCCGGCATCTCGCCAGTAAGGATCGGGTCAGCTTCAAGGATTTTTAGTAATTGTGACGTGGTCCGGCCTTCCGGCAGCGTTATCTTGTGGAGGACCGATTTGCCCTCAATCAGGACATCCATCACGTCTGTCACACTCGCGCGCGGCTCGAGAATGAATTCGCCGGTCTTGATGGCAAGTTCAGTGCCGTCGAGCCGTGCCTTCAGGCGTACCAGACGGTCGTCCTGCACGATACCGTCCTGCTCCAGCCGCAAGGCTACGCGGGTCAACGTTTCGCCCGGCTCAACCGTGAAGACGTGCTGCTCTGTGGAGGGGCCCGGTTTCGAGACTTCGTTCTGGAACCAGAGCCATCCGCCGCCAAGGGCTGCGCCACCCACAAACAGCAGGAGCACCAGCACCGAAAGCAGGACTTTGATGAATTTCATGAACGCCTCGCGAATCCTGACTGTGCCAGCCTACATGCCAACCCCAGCCCGGAGAAACAGGCTTACTGAACTTCCTTGAGAACCAGCGATGCGTTCGTGCCGCCAAAGCCGAAGCTGTTGGACATGGCCGCACGCACCCGGCCCTTCTTGGCCTTGTGCGGGATCAGGTCCAGAACAGTCTCGAAGCTCGGATTGTCGAGGTTCAAGGTCGGCGGCATCACCTGGTCGCGGATCGCGAGTGCGCAAAACGCACTCTCGATGGCTCCGGCAGCGCCGAGCAAGTGTCCTACGGCCGACTTGGTCGACGACATGGACATGTTCTTGGCATGCTCGCCGAAGGCCCGCTCTACGGCACCGGCTTCACCTTCATCCCCCTTCGGGGTCGATGTGCCGTGGGCGTTGACGTAGTCGATCTCTGACAGGTCCATGCCCGAATGCTTGAGCGCCATCTTCATGGCACGGTATCCACCCTCCGCGCCTTCAGCAGGGGCCGTGATGTGATAGGCGTCACCCGTCAGGCCGTAGCCTGCGACTTCCGCATAGATCTTCGCACCGCGTGCCTTTGCATGCTCGTACTCTTCGAGCACGACGATGGCGGCGCCTTCACCCATGACGAAGCCATCCCGGTCCTTGTCATAGGGGCGCGAGGCCTTTTCAGGCGTATCATTGAAATTCGTGGACATAGCCTTGGCAGCGCAGAACCCTGCGATACCGATGCGGCCAATGACAGCCTCGGCGCCGCCTGCAACCATGACATCCGCATCGCCATATTTGATGAGGCGGGCAGAGTCGCCGATCGCGTGAGCGCCGGTAGCACAGGCCGTCACCACCGAATGGTTGGGCCCTTTGAATTTGTGCCGGATCGATACCTGGCCAGAGGCCAGATTGATCAAAGCAGCAGGGATGAAGAACGGGCTCACCTTGCGCGGCCCGCTCTCATGAAGCGTGATCGCAGTCTTGTAGATCGATTCAAGACCACCAATACCGGACCCGATGAGAACGCCAGTGCGCTCCTGACCTTCGTCATCCTCGGGCTTCCATCCGGCATCCTCTACAGCTTCGTCTGCTGCAGCGATCGCATAAAGAATGAATTCGTCGATCCGACGCATCTCTTTTGGGGAGACGAATTTGGCCGGATCAAACGCATGGGGATCTCCTTCGCCGCCGCCGCGGCCTGTTACCCACGGAACCTGAAACGCAATCTTGCACGGCATATCTTCGGGATCGAACGTATCAATACGTCCAGCCCCAGATTTGCCTTCAAGCAGGCGCTCCCAGGTTGCCTCACGGCCAGCGGCCAAGGGTGAAACAATCCCGATTCCGGTAATAACAACGCGGCGATCTGACATAGAAATCCTGGAAATCTTAGATGTGGGCTTTGATGTGCGTTACCGCATCACCAACTGTGCGGATAGATTCCTGCACATCATCCGGGATCTCAATGTTGAACTCTTCCTCGAAAGCCATGACCAGCTCGACGAGGTCAAGAGAGTCAGCGCCGAGGTCGTCGATGAAGCTTGCGCTCTCAACAACTTTGTCACCATCCACGTCGAGATTATCGACAACAATTTTTTTAACGCGTTCTAGAACGTCAGACATGAGTACCTCTCTGAAAATGCCTGAGGACTGGCCCAGATTCGAACCATTGTGTTGCGCCTAGCATACACTGGGGACGAGCGCCAAGTCCTATGAGTGGGGCTTGCTGTAGTGAAATCAGATCATTGCCATGCCGCCATTCACGTGGATTGTCTGTCCCGTGACATATGCAGCCTGGTCTGAAGCAAGATAAATGGCTGCAGCGGCAATGTCTGCACCCTGGCCGAGACGACCTGCAGGAATCTGTCCCAAAAGGGCGTCTTTCTGCTTTTCCGGCAACACTTCCGTCATGGGTGATTCGATGAATCCGGGCGCAATCGTATTGGCGGTAATACCGCGGCTGGCGACTTCCTGGGCCAATGATTTGGTAAATCCGATCATGCCAGCCTTGGAGGCGCAATAATTGGCTTGGCCCGGATTTCCGGTAACACCGACAATGGATGTAATTCCGATAATCCGGCCGTGGCGGCGCTTCATCATGCCTCGCACACAGCTCTTGGTGAGGCGGAAATAACTGCCCAGATTGACCGACAGAACATCGTTCCAGTCTTCATCCTTCATCTGCATCAGCAGCTTGTCGCGCGTGATACCGGCATTGGCGACGAGAATGTCGAGCGGGCCGATTGCTTCCTCAGCCCGGCCCACAAGGCCATCGACTGATTCCGCGTCAGACAGGTTGCAGGGCACGATGGCGCTCTCGCCTTTCAGTGTGCCGGCAACTTCTTCCAGCACGTTCTCACGTGTCCCGGAGAGAGCCACTTTGGCGCCCGCTTCGGACAAGGCTTGTGCGATGGCGCGGCCAATTCCGCCGGAAGCACCGGTCACGAGGGCCGTACGGCCGGTAAGATCAAACATCTTGTCTATCCCTTCATTGCTTCTGCAAAGGCTTCGAGATCCTCGGGAGTCCCGAGCGTAAAACCGTTGAGTGACTTGTCGATTCGGCGTTGCATCACCGTCAGCACCTTGCCATTGCCTGCTTCGCCCGTCGCTTCAACTCCCTGAGCGACCATGAATTGCACACTCTCGGTCCAGCGCACACGGCCTGTGACCTGTGCGACGAGGTTCTTCCGGATCGTTTCCGGGTCGGTGACAGCACTTGCAGACACGTTCGCGACCAGTTCACTCACCGGCTGCGCAATCGACACCTCGGCCAGCGCCTCGGCCATCGCGTCAGCGGCTGGCTGCATCAGGGAGCAATGGAACGGTGCGGAAACATTGAGAAGCATGGCTTTCTTGACGCCGCTATCCTTCGCCTGCGCGCAGGCGGCTTCAACCGCATCCTTGCGGCCAGATATGACAAGCTGACCCGGCGCATTGTCGTTCGCGATATCACAGGCGCCGCCGGTTTCGCGTCCAGCTGCACAGGCGGCTTCCGCCTGATTTATGTCGGCTCCCAACAAGGCTGCCATTGCACCCTCTCCCGGCTGCACGGCGGCCTGCATGGCATTGCCGCGAATGCGCAGGAGGCGCGCCGTATCCGCCACACCAAGCGCGCCTGCAGCAGCAAGCGCAGAATACTCGCCCAGGGAGTGACCCGCCACATAGGCCGCGTCCTTGGCCGACAAGCCAAACTCAGCTTCCAGAGCGCGGGCGGCGGCAACACTGTGCGCCATGAGCGCAGGCTGAGTATTTGCCGTCAGGGTCAACTCGGCAATATCGCCGGCCCACATGAGGCCAGACAGATTCTGTCCAAGGGCTTCATCAATCTCGAAAAAGACATCGCGTGCGGACTGAAAGGCCTCCGCAAGCGACTTGCCCATTCCGATTTCCTGGCTCCCTTGACCAGGAAAGATCAGCGCGAATTTTTTCATGTCTGGTTTCTCCAAATTGCGCCCGTGGTTAAAGGTGACCGCGAATGTAAGCAAGCGCTTGAAAAACAGGCCCAAATGCGCTTTACACCCGCATTCACTCGCAGGCATGCGGCCCTCGTTAGTTTGGAATGAGCCAGATGAAGAGGGGCCATCGCCCGGCAGTTTCCCGCTGTCTGGCGCCGCATGGCTCTACTATGGGACTGAAAACATGGCACTATATGAGCATGTCGTGATCACACGACCTGACATTTCGCCTGCTCAAGTCGAGACTTTTGTCGAAGAACTGAGCGGCTTTCTCAAGGAAAAAGGCGCATCTGTTGGCAAGACCGAATACTGGGGTCTTCGCAACCTGGCCTATCCAATCAAGAAACAACGCAAGGGGCACTACTCGCTTCTGAACATCGACGGCCCCGCCGACGCAGTTCAGGAACTTGAACGCCGCCTTCGCATCTCCGACGACGTCATGCGCTACATGACGATCCGCGTTGAAGCCCTGAGTGATGAGCCGTCGCCGGTTCTCTCTCGCAAAGACCGTCGTCGCGACTAGGGAAGGACACTCGAAATGGCTCAGAAACTGAACATCACGAACATTCCTGCTCGCCGTCCGTTCGGACGTCGCCGCAAGGTCGACCCGTTCACCGGTCAGAACGCACAGGAAATCGATTACAAGGACGTGAAACTGCTGCAGCGCTATATCTCTGAAAAAGGGAAAATCGTGCCCAGCCGCATCACGGCCGTAAACCTCAAGAACCAGCGCAAGCTTGCTCAGGCGATCAAACGCGCCCGCATGCTGGCCCTGCTTCCGTTCGAAGTGAAGTAAGGAGACACGAACATGCAAGTCATCCTTCTTGAACGCATCGAACGCCTCGGCAAAATCGGCGAAGAAGTGAATGTGAAGAACGGGTTCGCCCGGAACTTCCTGATCCCTCAGGGCAAAGCCCTGCTCGCCAATGATCGTAACCGGGCTCGCTTCGAGTCTGAGCGCGAAGCCATTGAAGCTCGTAACGCAGAAGCTCGCGCAATTGCCGAGTCCGAAGCTGAAAAGCTGAACGGCACCGTCTTCACGCTCATTCGCCAGGCTGGCGATACGGGGCAACTTTATGGGTCGGTTACTGCTCGCGACGTTGCTGATGCGGCTGAAGCGGCAGGTCACGCCGTACCACGCTCGGGTGTACGCCTGAACCGTCCGATCAAGGCCATCGGCCTGTACGACGTTGCAATTCGCCTGCACGCAGAAGTCACCGTCACGGTTCAGGCGAATATCGCCCGCTCCGCTGAAGAGGCTGAACGCCAGGAGAAAGGCGAGGACATCGTTGCTTCGCTCCAGGCTGCAAACCAGGAACTCGCTGAAGAGCAGGCTGGCGAACTCGCCGAAGCTGCTGCTGAGCGCGCCGAAGCCGGCGGCGAAGACGAAGAATAGTCTTCTGCAAATTCGAATTGAGGGCCGCGGCTATCCACAGCCGCGGCCCTTTTTTTGTGAAGTGACGGTGAATTGCGCAGCTCAATCCGCATCAAGGCGATGAATTCGCGTCGCAGGTAAGGTAAAAGAATCGCATGCCTCTAGATGATGCCCCCGCTGCCACAATCGCGCCGCCCCACAATCTGTCGGCGGAAGCCGCAGTGCTGGGTGCCATCCTGTTCGACAACAACGCCTACCAGCGCGTGGCAGATATCCTGCGGCCCTCAGATTTCTATGCGCCAGCGCATCAGGAGTTGTTCGACGTGTCGGCAACGATGATTCAGCAGGGCCGCATTGCAGACGGCGTCACGCTGCGCGAGCATTTCGAAAAGGCTGAAAAACTCACTGAAATTGGTGGCGCCCGGTATTTGGAGCAATTGCTCGACTCAGCAGCCTTTGGCCCGGAAGTCGGCGACTATGCACGGATGATCCGCGACCTTGCCATGCGACGGTCGCTGGTCGGCATCGGCAGCGAACTGACGGGTCGCGCCTTGAACCCGACTCCGGAAGAAAATGGCGAACGCCAGATCGAACTGGCTGAACGGCAGCTCTTCGACCTCGCAGAGCGCGGCTCGTCGGGTCGCGGTTTCACGACCTTCTCCGAAGCCCTGACAGAATCTCTCAAGAACGCTGAAGCTGCGTTCAAGCGCGAAGGCAAGATTGCCGGCATCCCGACCGTGCTGCGCGATCTCGATGAGAAGCTGGGCGGACTGCACCGATCTGATTTGATCATCCTTGCCGGGCGCCCCTCAATGGGGAAAACCTCTCTTGCAACCAACATTGCCTACAATGCCGCAGCGGCCTATCGCGCAGAAGTGCAAGATGACGGCTCGAAGAAGACTGTAGACGGCGCAATTGTCGGCTTCTTCTCGCTGGAAATGTCGAACGAACAGCTCGCAACAAGGATCATCGCCGAGCGGACTGGCATCACTACCCATCGGATTCGTCAGGGCGATCTCGACAAGAGCGACTTTGAACGACTGCGTGAAGCGACCGAAGAGCTTCAAAACCTGCCGCTCTATATCGACGATACAGGCGGTATCTCGATCAGCCAACTGGCCGCTCGCGCCCGACGCCTGCAGCGCTCTGTCGGGCTCGACATGATCGTGATCGACTATCTGCAGCTGATTACAGTCACCAGCGGCAACGCAAATGCGAACCGGGTCCAGGAGATTACGCAAATCACGACTTCCCTGAAGGCGCTTGCGAAAGACCTCAACGTACCGATCATAGCACTGTCGCAGCTTTCACGTGCCGTTGAACAACGCGACGACAAGCGCCCCCAATTGTCTGACTTGCGGGAATCGGGATCGATTGAGCAGGATGCTGACGTCGTCATGTTCGTCTATCGCGAAGAATACTACCTGTCGCGAACCGAGCCCGGCGCCGATCCGAGCGATCCCTCCTCGAACGAAAAATGGAGCCAATGGCGCGAGCGCATGGACCAGGTCTATGGCAAGGCCGAGGTCATCATCGGCAAGCAACGTCACGGTCCGATTGGCCGCGTAGAACTGGCGTTTGACTCGAACATCACCCGCTTCGGAGATCTCTCCCGCGACCAGCAAGGCTATGGAAGCGATTTCGACGAATAGCGACTAAAGCTGGCCCAGCCAGTCCAACAGCAGGCGATTCACCTCTTCAGGCCGTTCCTGCTGAGTCCAGTGCCCGCACCCCTCAAGCAGTTCAGCGCCGCGCAGATCGCCAAGGCTCTTTTTCATCGCTGCGACCATGTCGCCGGGGTACATCTTCAGAACCAGGTCCTTGGTGCCCCCGATGTAGAGAGAAGGTTGAGCGATCACAGCGGAAGAAGGGTGCCTCTTCAGGTAAGCATGATCGCGATGCCAGTTGCGGTACCGGTTCAGCGGGCCACGAAACCCGGATTGACGGAACTGGGCATCATAATAGGCAACGTCTTCATCACTGAGCCAAGGCAGCGGCATGTCCGGCTCCGGCAGTCGGTGAAGCAGCGTGTCACCATGCTTCTTGTCGACCGGCCAGGTCCCCTCGGGCGCGTCACCTGAAATCGCGTAATAGAACTTTCGGATCGTTTCGGCGGGATCGGCTTCTAGCTCTGCTTCAGGTGGACCTTCATCCTGAAAATAGACCTGATAGAAAAAACGGCCACGCTCTGTGAAGAAGGTGCGGGCCGCATCGATAAAAACCACATCGCCCGGCGGCACATAGGGCACCGACAGCCCGGCGACTGCCCGGAACCGGTCGGCATGGAGCCGCGCCGTATTCCAAGCGATCGGTGCGCCCCAATCGTGCCCGACCACAACCGCCGGCGCAGCCGGAGACAAGGCCTCGGCAAGCTCGGCAATATCTGCGGTCAGGCTTTCCATATCGTAAGCTTCGACCGCGTGAGGCCGATCGGACCCACCATAACCGCGCACATCCGGCGCGGCCACGCTGTAACCTGCCTCGGACAATGCCTTGATCTGGTGTCGCCAAGAATACCAGCTCTCAGGAAACCCATGCACGAGGACGACCAACGGCCCTTCCCCCGCCAGCGCTACGCGCAAGCGGAGTCCGTTCGTTTCGATCATCCTCAATTCAGGGGTCATTGCCGGATCAGTCCTTGCCGCCAATCCATTTGAACTCGGGCTCGTCCCACCACGGATAAAAGTTTGGCATGCCATCCGAGACCTTAACCGGATAGACCGGCTTGCGCTTCTCAAGGAAGCTCATCACGCCTTCCTTGGCGTCTTGCGTTTTGCCGCGGGAGTAGATCGCCGCAGAATCCACGATGTGCGCCTCCATCGGATGGCTTGCGCCCAGCATGCGCCACATCATCTGGCGAGTCAGGCTGGTTGATACTGCGGCCGTATTGTCAGCGATCTCTCTCGCCATGGCGCGCGCCACATCCATCAGTTCAGATTGCGGATGGACTGACCGCACGAGCCCGCCATCCTTTGCTTCTTGTGCCGGGAAAACGCGGCCGGAATAGCACCATTCCAATGCCTGCGAGATGCCGACCAGACGCGGCAGGAACCAGCTGGAGGCCGCTTCCGGATTGATACCCCGCCGATTAAACACAAATCCAAATCGCGCATTGTCTGATGCGATGCGAATATCCATTGGCAGCTGCATCGTCACGCCAATACCCACGGCTGCGCCATTGATCGCGCCGATCACAGGCTTCAAGCTGTCGAAGATACGCAGTGTCACACGGCCACCACCATCGCGCTGGATGTCCACATCGTCGGTCCGGCCAACTTCGCCACCTTCGGCACGCTTGTCATAGTCGAACGTTTTGGCACCTTCGGACAGATCTGCCCCGGCGCAGAACGCCCGATCACCTGAGCCGGTCACGATGACGACACGCACATTGTCGTCGGCATCCGTAATATCAAACGCCTCAATCATTTCGTACATCATCTTGCCGGTGAAGGCATTCATCTTGGCTGGGCGATTCAGCGTCAGGGTCGCGATACCTTCTTCGATATCGAGGATGATCTGTTCAAATTCTTTTGGCTGCGCCACGGCTGGCCTCCCTTGTGATGATTTTCCGGGCCCAAGCTGCCTGTGCCTCAGCATTCGTCAAGACTTACCCAGCGGCATTCAGCCCAACGCTTGACCTTGCCGCAGGCGCGGCTCGATAAACCCAGTCCTCACATTCAAAGGATCTTCACGATGAAACTGACAGCCCTGCTAACCGGTGCATCCATCGCGCTGCTTTCGCTGCCTGCCGAAGCTGAGACCCTTTATCTCACGGCTGGCAAGTTTGTAGATCCAGTGACCGCGGAAACTGTGAACCGGCCAGTCTTCGTGATTGAAGATGGGGTCATCACGGCGCGAGGGACGGCGAACAAGCTACGCAAACCGTCAGGTTCCACATCTATTGATCTGAAGAATGCGACATTGGTGCCCGGCTTCATCGACATGCACACCCACCTAACCTCGGATCCCGAAGATCCGGCCTATTTCTCGCTGAGCTTTTCAGATGAGCGCCAAGCTATTACGGGCGTCAAGAATGCTCGCAAGACCTTGCTCGCAGGGTTCACCACCGTGCGGAATGTCGGCGCTTCCAGCTACAGCGACGTTGCGCTTCGGGACGCAATCAATGAAGGCGATGTCCCCGGCCCACGCATGTACGTCTCCGGGCCTCCGGTTGGCATTTTGGGCGGACATTGCTCGGACACCAATCTCTTGCCATCCGAGTATGATCTCACAGGCGAGAATGTTGCCACAGGCCCTTGGGAAATGCGGGAAAAAGTTCGCCGGAACATCAAATACGGCGTCGACCTGATCAAGACCTGCTCCACGGGCGGCGTGTTTTCGAAAGGCACCAGCCTTGGCGCGGCACAGGGCACGCTGGAAGAGCTGACGGCCATCACCGAAGAGGCTCATGCGCGCGGCATCAAGGTCGCCTCCCATGCACATGGCACGATCGGTATCAAGAACGCGATCCTCGCGGGCATCGACACTATCGAACATGCCAGCATCCTTGACGAAGACACAATCCGCCTCGCCAAGGAAAACGGCACCTATCTGTCGATGGACATCTACAACACTGAATACACGCTGGCTGAAGGCGAGAAGAACGGCGTGCTGGAAGAATCTCTCGCGAAAGAACGGGCGATCTCTAAAATTCAGAGAGACAGCTTCACTGCGGCGGTCAAGGCCGGAGTCAAGGTCGTGTTCGGCTCAGATTCGGGCGTCTATCCGCACGGGGACAACGGCAATCAGTTCTCCCGCATGGTCAATCTCGGCATGACGCCGATGCAGGCCATCCAGGCTGCGACCAGCCTGTCGGCTGAAGCACTGGGAAAAACAGGAGAACTCGGATGCGGCGACGTCGGTTGTCGTGCTGACTTTATCGCCGTGGACTCCGATCCGCTTGCGGATATCTCCGCATTAGAGGACGTGGATTTCGTCATGAAGGACGGCACGGTCTACAAACGCGACGGCAAACCGCAGGTTAGCATCTACTGATCCAACCCCGTTTGTGAAAGCGACTGACTCGTCTAGAAGCATGCGAGGTCACAAACTCGTCACGAGAGCGCCATCCAAGGCGCAGCCCAACTGATACTTTGTAGGACGGTACCCCCACAAGATGGAATTCAATCCCCTGCCCGCCGTAACGACCTTCGCCGCGCCAATATTCATTTTATCGGTCGCGCTGGAATGGTGGGCGGTAAAGTCCGGACGTGCTGCAGGGAGATATGACACCAAGGATGCACTCGCTTCCCTCACAATGGGGCTGGGCAATGTCGTCATCAATACACTCACTGGGACACTCGCCGTCTGGATGATGCTGATCGCCTGGCCATTCCGTATTTTCACGCTCCCGTTCACGGTCGTGTCAGCCGTTATCGGCTTCGTCCTTTATGACTTCATCTATTACTGGAAGCACCGCTTCGCACATCGTGCCCGATGGTGGTGGATGGAGCATGTGACGCACCATTCCTCGACGCACTACAATTTGACCACCGCACTACGCCAGCCCTGGTTTGGCCCACTGACCGGACTTATCTGGATCGGCCTCCCCATGGTCGTCATCGGCTTTCATCCCTATGTCATATTCTTCGTGGGTGGCCTGAACCTGCTTTACCAGTTCTGGATTCATACTGAAGCGATCAACCGGATGCCACGCTGGTTTGAAGCAGTGTTCAATACGCCCAGTCACCACCGGGTTCACCACGCGACCAATGCCAGGTATCTCGACACAAATTTTGCCGGAGTGTTCATCATCTGGGACAAGATGTTCGGAACCTTCGTACCGGAGTTGGAAAACGAAAAGCCGATTTACGGTGTTGTGAAGCCTCTGAACAATTATAACCCTTTCGTCATAGCATTTCACGAATTCTTCGCGATCCTGAAGGATTGCGCATCCGACGGATTTCGCCCTCATCGCTGGGTCGGACGCCTGGTCAGCGAGCCCGGCTGGTGCCCGGAAGGCAATCACAATCGCTCGACTGAACTCAAACAGGCCTATCTGCTGGAAAATCCCGAGAAACGCGGAACACCAGGCTTTCCCGAATAAACCCGGCTGACGCGACGTTGCCCGTGGACGAATGCGAATGTCCCGCTAGAAACGCCTCCAGACCGTCGAGCGCGCTCACCAGAAGCGCCGCCGATATCAGGAGGAAAACATGCATCCCTGCCACCACGCGAAGACCCATCCTGACAAGGCCGCCTATATCATGGCTGCCTCCGGAGAAACCGTAACCTTCAAACAACTGGATGAGCGGTCGAACCAGATAGCGCACGCATTTCGCGACGCCGGCCTGAAACCCGGTGATACGATTGCGCTTTTCGCAGAGAATTCGGCACGCTATTTCGAGATTTGCTGGGCCGCTCAACGCTCAGGCCTGTATTTTGTGTGCGTGTCTTCACGCCTGACGGCGCCCGAAGTTAAATACATTATCGAGGATTCCGGCAGCTCCCTCCTGATCGCCAGCGCCGGAAAAGGCGACGTTGCAAAACAAGCGAAACAACTGGTCGCCATTGATCAGTTCTGGTCCATTGATGGTGACATCGAAGGCTTCCAGCGGTTGGAGACGCATCAATCGGCCTTTCCAGTGACGCCCATCGCGGACGAGATGGCCGGTACGGACATGCTGTATTCCTCCGGGACAACGGGAAGACCGAAAGGCATTCGTCCGCCACTCGAGCGGGATATGCCTATCGATGCTGACAATGTCCTGCTTCAGATTACACGAGGAATGGCAGCTGCAGGACCAGACAGCGTCTATCTTTCGCCAGCTCCGCTCTATCATGCTGCCCCGCTCCGCTGGTGCATGACGTTCACACGCCTTGGCGCCACGCTGGTGGTGATGGAAAAGTTCGATCCAGAAGCCTTTCTCGATTGCGTGCAGGCTCACAAGACGACCCATGTTCAGATGGTCCCAACCATGTTCGTGAAGCTTCTGAAACTTCCGGAGGACGTCCGAAAATCCTATGACGTCGCAAGCCTGCAATTCGTGATTCACGCAGCCGCGCCGTGTCCAATCCCTGTAAAAGAGCAGATGATCGAATGGTGGGGACCGATCATCGACGAGTACTATGCAGGTTCGGAAGGCAACGGCATGACATGGGCCAAAAGCGCCGAATGGCTCGAGCACAAAGGTACAGTCGGGCGCGCGATTTTCGGCGAACTTCATGTGTGCGATGAAAACGGGGATGAAGTGCCGGTTGGAAGTGAAGGCCAGATCTACTTCGGCGGCACCACCCCACCAAATTATCATAATGATCCTGAGAAAAATGCCTCGGCACTTAATCCCAAACACCCAGACTGGTCGTCTCTCGGCGATGTTGGCAAAGTCGACGAAGATGGTTTCCTGTACCTGACCGACCGCAAGGCCTTCATGATCATATCGGGCGGCGTGAACATCTATCCGCAAGAAGCGGAGAATGTCCTGATCACTCACCCCAAGGTCGCCGACGTGGCAGTCATAGGGGTGCCCGACGAAGAATTCGGAGAATCTGTAAAGGCCATCGTCCAGCCAATGCCGGGGATAGTCCCATCTGATGAGCTTGCCGCGGAACTGCTTGAATTCTGCCGAGGCGAGCTATCAAAGATCAAATGCCCGAAAAGTCTGGATTTCGACCTCGAGCTGCCCCGGCATCCGACCGGAAAACTGTATAAGCGACTGATCCGTGACCGTTATTGGGGCAAGAAAGAAAGTCGCATCGTTTAGGCTGAGCAGAATATGGAGGCGCTTCCCCTCATTTTTCTTTCACGCTAGGGAAGAAATATGAGCGTCATTCCAAACCAGCGCCATTTGTTCGATATCCCGGACGATGTTGCCTATTTCAACACAGCAACGATGGGACCGATGACGACAGCCTCGGTCGAAGCCGGTAAAGCCGGACTGGCCCGGAAGCTGCGGCCTTGGTCTATTCAGGACACAGACTTCTTTGCGGATACTGCGCGCCTCCGTCCCCTACTGGCCCAATTAATCCATGCTGACACCGACGGCATCGCCTTTGTCCCATCTGTGAGTTACGCGCTAGCCACGGCTGCCGCCAACATAAGCTTGGCAGAAGGTCAGGAAATTCTTGTCCTGGAGGACCAGTTTCCCTCGAATGTTTATGTGTGGCGCGCCTTGGCGGAGTCTACCGGCGCCCAGCTGAAAACCATCACCCGCACGGGCAGTTCGACTCTGTCCGACTGTCTTCTCAACGAAATCGGGCCCAATACCGGACTTGTGGCTTGCGCTCATATTCGCTGGACCGACGGTGCATTGGTCGATGTCGCGGCGGTCGGCAAAAAATGCCGGGATTATGGGGCCGCCTTCGTGCTGGACCTGACCCAAAGCTGCGGTGCACTGGATTTCAATACGCAAAATGTTCAACCCGACTTCGTGGCAGTCGCCGGTTACAAATGGCTGCTCGGTCCCTATGCGACCGGCTTCCTATATGCGGCCCCAAAACATAGATCGGGCCGTCCATTGGAGCAGAATTGGATCACCCGGAAAGGCGCCTCCAATTTCGCGAGGTTGATTGACTATTCTGACGAATTCGGAGCCGGGGCCGAACGGTTTGACATGGGGGAGCGTTCGAATTTCGCACTACTTCCAGCCTTCGAAAGCGCCGTTCGCACAATTCTGGATTGGGGCGTCGAAAACGTGGAGCGCACGCTTCGCACCCGCAATGCCGACCTGTCGCAAAGGCTCAATTCAGTTGGAGTGTTGTGCCCTCCAGAGGCCGAGCGCGGCCCCCACTATCTCTGCCCCTTACTGCCGGACTCTGCGCCCGAAGACCTGACGGCACGCCTGAAGGCCGAAGGAATTTTTGTGTCTCGCCGAGGCGACCGGTTGCGCATCACTCAGCACCTCTTCACGAATGACAAAGACACCAACCGGCTCGTGGAACGCCTCGCCTATTTCCTCCGATCCTGAGCAGCTCAGCCGGTACCTGCTCTGCTACAATCTGCACTTGCCGCTCGGTCAAGCTTGCCGAGACGTCAATCGCACGCCAAAACAGGGAAAATTTCTAATTGGAGGAAAACATGGCGGACCCACGCACAGTTGCATATGACGATCTCGAATCCCTGGCTGGCCAGGAAGTCGGCGTGTCCGATTGGCACACAATTGATCAGGATCGCGTCAATATGTTTGCCGAAGCCACGGGCGATCATCAGTGGATCCATGTGGATGTCGAACGCGCCACGAAGGAACTCGGCAGCCCCATTGCGCACGGCTTCCTGACCCTATCGCTGCTGCCAATGCTGGGCTCTGAAGTCCTGCGCGTCTCCGGCACGACACGCGGCATCAATTACGGCTCCGACAAGGTCCGGTTCACGAATATGGTGCCGGTCGGCTCCAAGGTGCGCCTGCGCCAGAAATGCCTGTCGGTTGAGCCGAAGGCTGGCGGCAAGCAGATGAAGATGGAAGCCACGGTGGAAATCGAAGGCCAGGAGCGCCCCGCGCTGGTCGCAGAATCCATTACGGTTCTGTACGGCTAGTTTCAATGCCCATTCCCAAACCATTCAAGGGATCGCTCTCCGGCGATCCCTTTTTCTTTGCCGCTTTCCCTCCAGATTGCATCACCTATCATGGTGTGATGCTCCGAACCGCCTATATGATACGCGAACACTCTCATGGAGCTCATGATGACAAAAAACAGGATTCAGCGGTCCGACCGCGAATGGCGCGAGATACTGACTGAAGAGGAATATCGCGTCGGTATCAAAGAGGGTACCGAGCGTGCCTTCACGCCCGGCAATCACAATGACGAACACCGCGAGGGACTCTTTCACTGCAAGGGGTGCGATACGCCGCTCTGGTCGTCTGAGCACAAATTCGAGTCTGGAACGGGATGGCCGAGTTTCTGGCAGCCAGCAAGCGAAGGCGTGGTTGCGACCAAGACCGACTTCAAGATGATCTTGCCGCGCACTGAATGCCATTGTGCAATCTGCGGCATGCATCAGGGACACGTTTTCAAGGATGGGCCGCCGCCCACCGGAGAACGTTGGTGCATCAACGGCGTCGTTCTTGAGTTCAAACCGACCAAACAGGCCTAGACACGATCAGAAGCAGCTGTTCCTATCGAGGCTTGCTCACAGCTTCGGAGTCTTTGATATGCGCCTCCTTCCCCTTTTCATGATCAGCGCTGCCGCGATGGCGCTTACGACCGGATGCACCATGACTGAAACACCTTCCCCCGATCTGACCCAGGCCGACACCTCATCGCCAAATGCGCAAGCGGCGGCGCCCCTCACATCGCCAGTTGCCCCGCGCATTGATCATGAAATCACGCAGGTTGGGCGGACCCGCAACGATCCCTATCACTGGATGAAGGATGAGAACTGGCAAGAGGTCATGCGCGACCCAGGCGTCTTGCGCCAGGATATCCGCGACTATCTCGAAGCGGAAAACGCTTTCACAAAGGCAGCTCTTGAGACTCCAACCACTGCCCTGCGCGATGAACTTTTCAAGGAGATGCGAGGACGCATCAAGGAAGACGACAGCTCGGTTCCCGAGATTGACGGTCCTTACGCATACTACACCCGCTACCGTGAGGGTGGCGAGTATCCGATTATAGCCAGAAAACCTGCCGAAAAGGCCTTTGACCCCGATGCTGAAGAAACCATCCTTTTGGACGGGGACGCACTTGGAAAGGAAGAGGACTATTTCTCATTCGGCGGTATTGATACCTCACCGGACCACAGTCTGATCGCTTATGCGACGGATACGCAAGGCAGTGAGTTTTATACAATTCGTCTAAAGAATATCGAAACTGGCGAAGATCAAGGCGTTGGCATTGAAAACGCCTATGGACCGTTTGAGTGGAGCGCCGATGGCAAGCGGATTTACTGGATCCATCGCGACGAAAACGCGAGACCGGATTCAGTTTGGCAGAGAGATCTCGAAACTGGCGAAGACACTCTGGTCTACAAGGAAAGCGATCCGGGAGTCTTTCTCAGCATTAACAAGAGTGCGAGCGAAGAAGTTATTTTCATTGGAGCGTCCAGTCACACGACATCGGAGGTTTACTGGTTTCCCGCCGACGAGGCAGATCCGGCGCCCCGAATTATCGCGCCGCGCCAAACCGACAATGAGTATAATGTCGTCCACTGGGACGATCAGTTCTACATCTATACCAATCTCGACGGCGCCGTGGACTTCAAATTGATGCGTGCCCCGATGGAGTCGACCAGTCGCGATGCATGGCAAGAAGTAGTTCCGCACCGTCCGGGCACCTTGATCTTGGGAATACAACCCCAAAAGGACTTTCTCGCCATCATGGAGCGCGAGAACAGCCTGCCACAGATCGTTATTCGGGCGCGTGAGGACGGCTCCAGCCACAGGATCAATTTCGAGGAAGCGGCATATTCGCTGGGCCTCGATAGCGGATATGATTTTGCGACGCCAATCCTGCGATTTGAATATTCATCTCCAACGACTCCGGACCAGGTATTCGACTATGATCTGAACACACACGAACGCACGCTTCGCAAGACGCAGGAAGTGCCATCGGGCCACAAACCAGAAGATTATGTTGCCGAGCGATTGATGGCGCCGTCATGGGACGGAGTGGAGGTGCCGATCACGCTACTGCGCCACAAATCAACTCCCGTTGATGGCTCGGCGCCCATGTTGCTGTATGGGTATGGATCATACGGAATCACCTACCCAGCTGATTTCCGCACCAGCCGACTCAGCCTTGTCGACCGCGGCGTGATCTATGCGATTGTGCATCCTCGCGGCAGCATGTCCAAGGGGTATCAATGGTATCTCGACGGCAAGCTCGAAAAGAAATCAAACACGTTCAAGGATTTCATCGCGGCCGGACATTATCTCGTCGATCAAAACTACACGTCTGAAGGCAACATCGTTGCCTATGGCGGATCTGCCGGAGGACTTCTCATGGGCGCGGTCGCAAACATGGACCCGGAACTGTTTGGCGGCATTATCGCAGCCGTACCATTTGTCGATGTTGTGAATACCATGTCTGACGAAAGCCTGCCGCTGACGCCGCCGGAATGGCCGGAATGGGGCAACCCACTTACGTCCGCCGAAGATTACGACACGATCATGGCCTATAGCCCATATGACAATGTAGCCGACAAGCCATATCCGCCCATGCTCATCACTGGCGGCCTGTCGGACCCGCGTGTCACCTATTGGGAGCCCACAAAATGGGCTGCACGCCTGCGCCACGATGCGCCCGATGCTGGCCCTTACTTTCTGCGCATCGAGATGGAAGGCGGCCATGGCGGTGCATCCGGTCGCTTCGAAGGCCTGAAGGATATCGCGCTCGATTATGCCTTCGCTCTTGCGGCCATGGGCAAAGTTGATGGTGTGGATTTTAAAGAAGAATAGTCCGGCCCGGATGCCGCCACTTCACGCCCAATTCAATCTCCGGATTGGATTGGGCGGTGAATGGTCGGAGCGATAGGATTCGAACCTACGACCCCTCGCCCCCCAGGCGAGTGCGCTACCGGGCTGCGCCACGCTCCGACACCGGCGGCTTGTACCCAAGCCGCCAATATTCCGCAATGTCTTATGTGGGTTCAGGCTGCGCGAGTCTGGCGAACCGCGTCGAGCCGGGCTTTCAGATCTTTCAGTTCGACCAATGTATCCTGAAGGCGTTCTCTGGGATCGCCTGATACTTCAGCTGCCACATCAGCCCGGAACGCGTCTGCCACGCTTTTCTGAAGCTCGCGCGCCGGGCTCGTGCCGAGCGTTGCTGCTCCGGAGAGGACCGCTGGGACACCCTGCTCGGCAAGCAATGCCTTGGCACCTTTGAGCGTCATTCCTTTTTCGTGCACGAGAGTCTGGATGGCCCGAAGCGCATCCAGGTCCTGCGGACGGAACATGCGGCGACCATCGGCGCGCTTGATCGGACGGACATCCTTGGTGAATTTGGTTTCCCAATATCGGATCACATGTGTCTCGAGCCCAAGCTCGCCTGCAGCCTCGCCAATCGAACGGAATGCCTGAGCTGATTTGGTGACGCGGGCTCGGTTTGCCGACATGAGGGATCCTTCCTGACTATTTGTGGTCCACCAATGATTTCAACATTGGTGAAGGGCGGAAGGTGACGACGCGGCGAGCGGCGATGACAGCTTCCTGCCCGGTTTTCGGGTTGCGGCCTTCCCGTGGCGCTTTTGATCGCACCACAAAATTACCGAAGCGAGAGAGCTTGACCTCATCCTGAGTTTCCAGAGCCGACCCGATCAATTCCAGCGTTCTGTCCAACAAGTCCGAAGACTCTTGGCGAGTCACACCGACTTCGCGGACTATGGCATCCGTGACTTCTGCCCTGGTGACGGTCTGATTGCTCATGGGATTCTCCCGCTCTGGTTAATGGTTAAACGCGTTTCGTTAACGGATCCCTAGCGAAACCGTTGCGTCAATTCTTTGATAATGCTGATTTTTGAGGATCAGGCTAGAGGCGGAAAAGGCTCGCACCCCAGGAAAATCCACCGCCCATTGCTTCCGAAAGAATCAAGTCGCCCGGTTTAGCGCGGCCCGTTCGAACGGCATGATCCAGCGCGAGCGGAATGGACGCTGCAGATGTGTTGGCGTGCTGGTCGACCGTGATGATGACCTTTTCGTCATCAATCTTCATCCGTTTCGCCACGGCGTCGAGAATGCGCTTATTGGCTTGATGAGGAACAAACCAGTCAATCTGCTCAGAGCTCAGACCAGTTTCATCCAGCACGGCCTGGATCGCCGAGGAGATGTTGGCGACAGCATGGCGGAATACCCTGTTTCCTTCCATACGCACGTGACCGATCGTTCCCGTCGAGCTTACACCACCATCTACATAGAGCAGATCGGATTTCGTACCATCGGTCCGTATATGATGTGTGATTATCCCGGCATCATCAGCGCCAGTCCACTCCTCAGCTTGCAGCACGACCGCACCGCCGCCGTCGCCGAAAAGAACGCAAGTTCCCCGATCTGACCAATCCAGAATGCGCGTGAAGGTTTCAGCTCCAATCACGAGCGCGGAATTGAACAGGCCCTGCTTAAGCATGGAATCGGCGGTCGCGAGCGCGAACAGGAAACCTGAGCAGACCGCCTGAACGTCAAAAGCTGCGCCATGATCCATGCCGAGCTTGGCCTGAACAGCGGTGGCGGTCGCGGGGAATGTCTGATCGGGCGTGGTGGTGGCCAACACGATCAGGTCTATATCGCTCGCTTGAAGGCCTGCAGCCTCTAGCGCACGTTTCGCCGCTGCGGCCGCAATGTCGGACGTGACTTCGCCGTCAGCGGCAATATGTCGACGTCGAATTCCGGTGCGCTCCACGATCCAGTCGTCGGTCGTCTCGACCATTTTCGACAGGTCCTCATTTGTCAGGACCTTCTCTGGCAGATAGCTGCCGGTTCCACGGATAAAACTGCGCCGCGCCATGTCTTGCCTATCAATAGGACGGCCTATTCGGCCGCCATACCTTTCGTTCTGATTTTCTCGAGATTGGCCGCAACCTCATCCCTGAAGTGACTTGCCGCGAGATCTGCTGCCAACTCGCAAGCCCTGGCAAAGCCTCGACTGTCTGTGCCGCCATGACTTTTGACTGATACGCCGCCCAAGCCCAATAGCACACCGCCATTTACATTGCTTGGGTTCATCTGCTCTCGCAGACCTTTCAAACCACCCATGGCGAGCAATGCGCCGACCTTGGACAGGACGCTGCTTGTCAGCGCTTCACGCACGCGTGTTCCCAACATTCGGGCAACGCCTTCACCAGCCTTGAGCGCGACATTTCCGGTAAAACCATCAGTCACGATGACGTCGACGGTACCCGATGAAATGTCATCGCCTTCGATAAAGCCATGATAGGCAAGGTCGAGCCCGGAATTGCGCAACCATTCGTGCGCCTCACGGATCTCGTCATGCCCCTTCATCTCCTCGGAGCCGATATTGAGGATACCTATGGTCGGCTTCTCGATGCCAAGAATGGCGCGTGCATAAGCTTCGCCCATAATCGCGAAGGTAACGAGTTGTGCCGCGTCTGCTTCAAGGTTCGCGCCGACATCCAACACGACGCTCCGCCCCCGAAGAGTCGGCCACGCCGCGGTCATTGCCGGACGGTGCACGCCATCCATCTTGCGCAGGACCAGCATGGAGATCGCCATCAAGGCACCCGTATTGCCCGCCGAAACTGCAGCGCTCGCGTGGCCATCTTTAACGTCATGAATAGCATTCCACATCGAGGATCCCTTGCCGCGCCGAAGGGCCTGGCTGGGTTTCATGTCGCTGGTCACATGAAGATCGGTGTGAACGATTTCGATACGCTCCGACGGTTTGGACAGGAGCGGCTTCAGCTGAGCTTCGTCACCATGCAGACGCACGGAGGCATCCGGACGCGCCGCAAGAAAGAGCTCTGCGCCCGCGACCGTCACATCGGGGGCCTGGTCGCCCCCCATTGCGTCAATTGCCAGTATTAGGCCTTGGGCCATTGGGCTTCCGTGCTCCACCAGTTCGTTCGGGATACTTTTCGGTGTTTACGGCGCGCCTCTGTCATTGGCAACGCCGGGGATGTGAACGATGGCTAATCTTGACCCGGCAGCTGCCAGGACAATTTGCCGGCGAGCACATCGTCGTCCGCTGCAGCGGCAAAGCACGTCGCGTTGTGTAACAAAAAGGCCGCAAGCAGGGGTTCCCGGCCCGGTTCGCTTATCCCGTTTCGTTTGGCACATTCAGACACGGTTTGATGGATCTCTGAATGAGGAACGCTCAAGGCCTCCAAAAAGGCCTTGCCGAGACCATAGTGCAGCTCCGCCAGTTTTCGAACTTTGCGAGCAATAGACGAATCACCGACCCCCAATTCGCGGAACGCTGCGTCAAATCCATCCAGCGCCAGACGATTCACATGTTCGGCGATCTTTCGTGCGCGGGCCGAGTCGATGTGCTTCAAACGCCGTATGACCAATGTGGCGTTTGCCGTAATCATCGCAGCACGGCCCTCGAATGTGTCCCGCGCCGCCCCTTGCTCGTACAAGACCGGCTGCAGCGCGGCGGCGGCGAGGTCTGTGTACAGCATGTGGGCTGAGGCCTGGACCGTGCCCCCCCGCCCACTCCAGAGATTGCGAAACCCGACCACACCTGCACTCCTTCGCTTGCCAAGACCGGCCACCAACAGCTAGGTCTTTCAGAACGAATTAACAGGAGTAGTCCTATGTCGCGATGTGCGATACTGGCACTGTCACTACTGGCTCTGCCCCTTACAGCTTGCTTGACGCCATCGCGCGATTATCACGGCTATGTGGCGGACGAAGCTCAGCCTCGCGAAATGAAGCCAGGCGAAGATACTCGCTCCAGCGTGTTGGCCCAACTTGGGTCGCCCTCCACCACCAGCATCTTTGACGAGAACACCTGGATCTACATGTCCGAACTTCAGGAGCGCATTGCGTATCTGAACCCGAAGGTGAAAACTCGCAGCGTTGTCGCCATACGCTTTGGTGAAGACGACAAAGTAGAAGAAGTCGTCGAATATGATCAGGATGCTGGCCAGATCGTGAATTATGCGTCGCGTGAAACGCCAACTCGCGGCCGAGAGCTTGGCTTCTGGGAGCAGATCTTCGGTACGATCGGCGCGGTTCAGCTGCCACGCACCAATGAAGCCACGCCGGACAATCCGACCGGTCGTCGTTAGGGTACTGGCCTCTTGGCTCCATAGCAAAAGATGCAGCCCATATAGGGACCGCTCTATCTCGCGTGGAGTGAATTATAGAAAAGTAACTCGCCTCTTGGCGGATTTCGGGGTAGTCTTGGCTTATTCCGTCACGATTTGGCGAAAGGCGACGCGATAGACGTTCCAGCCTCAGACGGAAAAGGTGTGTAGTTGTGTGGAATTTCGGTTCCGAACGAACAACCTTGAAGCAGGAGGATGGTGATGGTCTGGAGACTACCTCTCTTAAACAGGACCTTGAAGTCGCTGCAAAAATCGAGTGAACAGTCATCAACACAAATGTTGGCGACGGACGATATCCAAAAGCGCTATGAAGCGGTCAAGTGCTTGGCCAAGCAGCGTTTGGATCGTGCAGACAGGCTGATTTTCGAGGAAGATATCCCTCAACAATTTGGCTGAGGCCAAGCGTCTTCAGTCCTTGCGCTTAGTCTGTTTTGATTCCTGAGCACGCAGCTCATCCAAAAGATCCAACATGGATTGTGGGCACGGCTCCGCGAGAACTTCCGCATAGGCTTCGCGCAATGCCGCTCCAAGTTTGGCGGCACGCTTGATGCGTGCGACATCGTGTTCACTTAGATGCTTAGCGACCGCTTTCACGCTGCCCCTCCCAGTGCGCTCCCCAGATTCCGATCATCCATTCTGACCATAATCACGCCAAAAAAATATATGGTGGAAGCTTTAATATGCTCTTACCATTCTCCCTTTAGGCGAAAAATACTCTCGAGCTTTGCCTGTGTATCGCCCATGCATTGTTGTCACCACATCTGTCCTTGCTTGGCGAAAAAGCTGTTTCACTCGTTTAGCCGTCGCCAGAGGCGCATGCCGCTACGGAGAGACTGGACAAGCTTGGCAAGGCCCGAAACTATAGCCAGATGATACATGGACCAACCTCCCAAACCTATATTTCGCAACGCCTTCGTCTTCACTATGTGGATTGGGGCAATGAAACCGCTCCACCTTTGATTCTCTTGCATGGCGGACGAGACCACTGCCGTAGCTGGGACTGGGTTGCCCAGGAACTTCGCAAGGATTGGCATGTCATCGCCCCCGACTTGCGAGGGCATGGTGATAGCGCTTGGTCGGCCGATGGCGAGTATTCTGCGCGGGCCTGCCTGTACGATTTTGCTCAACTCATCCATCAGAAAAAACTCGCACCGGTTACGATTGTTGCCCACTCCTACGGCGGCAACATCGCGTTGCGGTATTCCGGGATCTATCCAGACAATGTACGCAAATTGGTGGCCATTGAGGGTCTGGGCCCCTCCCCCAAAATGCTGAAAGAGCGGTTTGGACGCCCGATCGGCGAGCGCATGCGCGAGTGGATCGATTCCAAGCGCGGCATGGCCGGGCGGACGCCGAAAAAGTATGGCAGCCTCGAAGAAGCATACACGCGCATGAAGGATGAAAACAGCTATCTCAATGACGAGCAGGCGCGACACCTGACCCTGCACGGGATCAGCCAGAATGAAGATGGCACATGGTCGTGGAAATTCGACAACTACTTTCGCACGTTCCCGCCCTACGACATGGCGCAGGAAGATGTGGAGCAGTTGTGGGGAGAGATCACTTGTCCGACCTTGCTGCTCTATGGAGAAAAAAGCTGGGCTTCGAACCCCGCAGAGGATGGCCGGATCGAGAAGTTCAACACGGCGACTGTCAAACTCTACAAGGATGCCGGTCATTGGTTGCACCATGACAAGTTCGAACAATTCATGGGCGACTTGAAGGCGTTTCTCTGATCGACTGCCCCGAGGACAGTGCTGGCGCGCAGGCGCAACTGCACTAAGCTCTCCAAAAATACTGGAGGGATAGCCATGAACGATCCACTACTGAATTTCGAAGGCAAGGTGGCCCTGATTACCGGCGGCAGTCGCGGACTGGGATACCAGATGGCAAAAGCGCTTGCTGCACGCGGCGCAGATATCATCATAGCCAGCCGCAAAGTGGATACCTGTGAAGCGGTGGCTGAAGAGGTTCGGGCAATGGGACAGCGTGCTCTCGCCGTAGGTGCGCATTGCGGGAAATGGGACGAGATCGATAAGCTGATCGAAGCGGCATACGCCGAATTCGGGCACGTCGACATTTTGATAAACAATGCCGGCATGGGGCCGCGTATGCCGAGCCATGAGGTGCCCGAAAGTCTGTATGACAGTGTGCTGAACTTGAACCTGAAAGGCCCCTATCGTCTGGCGAGCATAATCGGCCAAAAGATGAAAGCGCAGGGCTCTGGCAGCATTCTCAACATCTCTTCGATTGCCTCCCTCCAGCCACTGGCCCAAGTCGTTCCTTACAGCGCGGCCAAGGCTGGTCTCAACGCGATGACGATTGGCATGGCCAAGGAGTATGCGCCGCACGTTCGTGTAAACTGTATCTGCGCAGGCCCTTTCCTGACCGATATTGCGGACGCATGGACCGACGAAGCCCGCCAAACAGCGGATAACGCCCTCCGTCGCCCCGGACGCCCCGAAGAAATCGTATCGGCTGCCCTTTATCTATTGAGCGACGCGGCCAGTTTCTCCACCGGATCCGTGATCTCGGTAGATGGCGGGACCTAGTCGATCCCCAATCCCAACTCGGACAATACGAGCTCCGTATGTTCGCCAATTCTTGGCGCCGGAGCGATTTCTCGCTGCTGCGTGCCTCGAAAAGTGACGGGTGGCTGCGTTTCCCAATAATGACCTTCCGTCGGGTGCTCGCGTCGTTGAAAGAAGCCTGTCGCCACAAGATGCGGGTCTGATTGCAGATCCGGGAAATCGTTCACACGGGCCGCCGGAATATCTGCTTTCGCCAACGCGTCAATCCAATACTCCGTCGTCTGCTTGTCAAAATATTCCTGCACGCGCGACATCATGTAGTCCTGATTGAAAAACCGCCCCTTGCGATCGGCGATGCGTTCGTCCTGCAATTCTTCCGGGGCACCCATGACGTCGAACAGTTTGATCCAGCGCGCGTCAACATAAGGTGCAATCACGATCCAGCCATTCGACGTCTTGAGCGGCTGGCGTGAAGGGTCGACCTGACGCTGATACAGGAATGGTCCGACCGGTGGATCGAACTCAGCCTCGTAGAAATGCTCCTCCAAGAGGAAGTGCGTCACGCATTCGAACATGGGAACTTCGACATGAACTGCCTCGCCCGTGCGGTCGCGATGGTGAAGTGCCGCAAGCGTTGCATACATTGCATGCATTCCGGAAACCTTGTCGGCGAAGGCGGTGGGAATAAAGCGCGGTCGCTCGTTTCCGTCTACCTTTGGCAAGAGCATGGTTGCGCCGGACAGGCCCTGAATCAGGTCATCATAGGCAGGGCGACCTGCATAGGGACCATCCGATCCGAAGCCCAGGCAATGGACATAGACAATGTCGGGCTTGATTGCACGGACCTCTTCGAACGTCAGGCCGAGGCGCGTAACCGCATCTGGGCGAATATTGTGGATGAAGACATCGCTCTGCTGGATCAGCTTCCTTATGGCCGCCTTACCGGGTTCAGATTTCAAGTCCCAGACGACGGAGCGCTTACCTCGATTAATCGTCAAATGGCATGGTCCCATGCTACGATTGTTCGCAGGCTTGCCAACATTGCGAAAATCATCCCCTCCCTTTGGCTCTACCTTTACGACATCCGCGCCCATGTCGGCCAAGGTCTGCGTGCAATAAGGACCGAAAATGACTGTGGTCATGTCCGCAATCTTGATGTCCGACAGAAGGTTGGTGCCTGGCATGTTGCGCATCCTCCAAATTTAGTCTTGCTGCGATTGGCGAGCCGCAGATGCTTCCAAGGCAATTAGACGGGGTGTCGTTAGGACAGACAAGCCGGATCAGCGTTGTTTCCACGCATAAATAACCGGTACGAGGATCTGCCGTTTTTCAGATTGCGCTGGCTAGTCGAGAGACTCCGGTTCGGACCCCCAATCGCACACCTGTCAGGCGCCAAAAAAGCCCCCAATACACTCGGGCGCGCTTGAAATCACGTTCCGAAAGTTGGATGCGAATTCGATAGGTGAGCAACCCCGCAATCCGTGACAAGGCTTCATTTCGGTCTTCCAATGGAGCCAAGACATCCCTGACCCGGTCCATCCATTCCGGATGCTCTACCAGTTCATCAAGACCATAACGGCATCCAAGCATGCCGCTCAGGATATGGCCTTCCAATGGATTGAGAGGAGTAACTCGGTCAGCCTTCACGGCGCCGTGGAGTGCCTCTATCGCACTGGGCCAAAGCTTCTTGCGCGCCGCGATTACCGCCTTCTGAAACAGCGCCCGGCGGGCACTGAATGGATCACCCTGGCCACCACTCAGTTCATCTAGCGAAAGTGTGGGCAATATTCGCTCCATTAAGCCAGTGTCCGCGGCACACCAACGGGCATATCGTGTATCGGCGGCATAGCGGATATCGCTCGGGCCGCGTGGGCCCTCATGTTGCCGCTGGAACAGAGTCACCGCGTCGACACGACGGGCTTCATAACGGCGCGCGAGTTCTATCAGCACCGCATAATCCTCCGACACCGTTATATGCTCAGGCAACGGACCGATAGCGTCGTAGCAAGATTTCCTTACGAGCAAGCATGGTTGGCCGGTGATGAAACAATCCTCGAGCACATGTAGAAAGAATGATCGTCCATCTTCTGGCGGATAGGGGAACGTCTTTACATACTCGGTCCGACCGGTGCTCGCGTCCACGGAGAATTTCTGCAACGCACCATACGAGATGTTTGTGTCCGAACACTCCAGAAATGGTGTGATCAGGTTCTCTAGCGCATCCGCTGGTGCGATATCGTCATCATCCATGATCCAGATGAGGTCGCCGCTTGCGCAGGTGAGTCCGACGTTCAGAGCTGAAAGTTTCCCGCCATTCGCCTTCTTCAAATACCTGACTTGCCGCTCATACGCTGCCACCACACGATCCGTGTGGTCGGTAGAACCGTCGTCAACGACAATGATTTCTTCAATGGGCCAAGTCTGCGCCAACAAACTATCGATACTTTCCGCAATCAGATGAGCCCGATTAAAGGTCGGAAGGATTACGGTTACGGATGGCGGGGCAACAGACGTCATGTGGATGCTTGGAACTCAATGGCATGCAAGAGGAAGATAATAGGGACAGCGCAATATTCGAGCCAAAGAAATTGATGTTCTTCCAGATTTCGGTATGAAAATCGCATGGGATGCTATTGTTTTTCCAGTCACTTCCCCATGACTCAACGTATTTGAACTTCGTTTTTCTCGAAAAGAAAGCAAATTCGTACAAATGAACAACGAAATCACGCCCCCACAAATTGCCCGTGTAACGATTGTCGTTTCACCGAGAGAGCGTTTCGAACAGGCTGAGATGTCATTGAGTTCCTGCTTTGACATGACCGATACGCCATTCCAAATGGTCTATATTGACGGTGGTTCGCCGCGAGACATCGCACATGTTCTGAAGACTGAAGTGGAAACGCGGGGACACACTTACATCCGGCGGGACGGGTTCCTGACGCCCAATGACGCTCGCAACACCGCGCTGCCATTAATTAACACCGAGTACATAGCATTCATCGACAATGATGTTGTTTTTCAGCCCGGGTGGCTGGACGCTCTGATCCAATGTGCAGATGAAACCGGCGCAGGACTGGTAACCCCCACTATTCTGGTTGGACCAGCGGCCAGAATGCCGGACCTCAGCATTCATCATGCGGGCGGCATTCTCGATATTGACGAGGGTGAGAATGGCAAAACCATCCATCGTCGTCATGGTTTCGAACACCAACCTTATCTGTCCACCAAGAACGACCTCGTTCGGCAGGAAACAGGTTGCACCGAATTTCATGTTGTCCTGGCCCGCACGGAAATGATCCGGGAAATAGGACCTTTTGATCCGAACCTTGTTGGGTTCACCGATGAAATAGACATGGCGCTGATGGCGCGCAAAAAAGGCTGGAAGATCTTTTACGAACCGGAGTCGGTCGTGGCCTACGCAGTCGGCAAAAAGCTGACTTGGCGAGATCGACCCTATTTTTGCGTTCGCTGGAGTCGTGCGCGCGTTATGCGCGCCGAGAGATATTTCTACGATAAATGGGGGCTGTCGCATGACTTCGAGCGGCAAGAGAATTTTTTGCGCGATCACAAGCGTCACGCTTTCCCGTTCAAAAAACTTCAAAGACTGGCCGGATGGCGAATAACCGTAACGGCAACCGCTTTGGTCTGTGAGGCTGTTTCTGCCTGGGCGTCTCGGCGCCTTATCAAACCGGATCAGTCACCATCTGTGCCTCTACCCCAATTAGCCAATCCAACGCCCGATTCTGTTCCAGGCTGACAACAGACGGTGGCGACCGCGAAACCGCTTTAACTCAGGGGTTAGCGAGAACACGTCTTCTTTCGAGAAGCTGTGAAGCAGGTCTTCTCCCTTCATGTACCGGGCGTAGTTTTCCTCGACCATATCCAGCGTGCGGGAAGTTCGGTCAGGCATTTGCGGTGTGAAATGCGGCGTGATCATTATGTTTGGCGCTGACCAAAGCCGATGCCACGGAGGAAGCGGCTCATAGGGGTCTGTTACGTCCAGTCCCGCGCCTGCCAGGTGTCCGGACTCCAATGCCGAGATCATTGCCCCCTCATCGACAAGCTGTGCACGCGCAACATTGATCAAATAGCTTCCCGGCGCCATCGCAGCAATTTCACGCGCCCCCAGCATTCGATAACTGTGGTCATTGAGCGACGCACACATCACCACGAAATCCGAATCCCGCACAGCATCCAACAAGCTATCCCCGCGCGTAGCGCTATACATTTGCACGCCGGGGACTTTGGCCGGAATATCTTTCCGCCGATATGCCCTGATATTCATTTCAAAGCTCTGGCACTGACGGGCAAGGCACTCTCCTGTCGCCCCATAGCCTATGATGGATATGCTTCGGCCATTTAGCCCGCGTAAGGTATCCTGATCCCGGATGCCCCAGACGCGGCGCCGCTGGGCGCGCGCAAGGGTCGATGCCCTGTACACCAGCGAGAGCATGAAGAAGACAGCGTGTTCGGCGAGCACCGGACCAGACCGGCCCTTCGAAGAAGTCACAACAAGATCGCTGTCACTCAGCCTCTGTGGTGCATAACCATCGAGGCCAGACTGGTCGCAATGCACCCATTTCAGCTTGGGCGCAGCAAGATAGCGATCATCCATCACGCCATCAATCAGGGCGACTTCGCAAGTCTGGAGAGCTGTGTCGATGGCAACCCGATCCTCTCGCTTGACGAAAACCAGTTCAGCAGGCGCAAAGATCTCTTGAAGGCGTTCGCGATGTTTCGCGGACCATGGAAGTCGTGCCATGATCTTTGGTTTGGACTCCAGGAGTTTGCGTGTTGTCATGACTAACTTCCAAGGATGGGCAATTGCACCGATGCGAAATTCTGCTGTAAACTGAAAAGAGCAAGAAGTGCGCCGTTTCTCTTCAACTATCGTCTCATTCGCACTCTTCCCTTGGTGAACCCATTGCAATCGATTGTATTTATGTATTGCAATCGATTGTATTTTGATATTATGAAGAGCCAACCGGGACGTGCCGGTCTAGAAGTCGACTGGTGCACACACCAGCAGTGATAGGGAGGAAAAAGTCATGTCGATTGTTCGCAATACACTTTTGCTTAGTGCTGGCGCATTTGCCCTGGCGAATGGCACCGCGTTCACTCAAGAAACTTTGAGTGCAACTGAGGCAGAGGCTCGACAACAAACCATCATCGTGACCGGCATCGTAAAGGCAGGCGGTCAAAACCGACTCGACAGTTCCATATCTGTCAGCAGTCTAAATCAAGACGAACTGATGAAGACTGCCCCGCGCAGCACCGCAGAAATCTTTCGCGCCCTGCCCGGCATTCGTGCCGAAAGTTCCGCCGGCGGCGGTAACTCCAATATAGCGGTCCGAGGAATGCCGCTATCCACAGGTGGGGCAAAGTATGTGAGCCTTCAGGAAGACGGGCTGCCGATACTGTTGTTCGGAGATTTCGACTTCGCGCCTGCCGATGGCTTCTACAAAGTGGACGGTACACTTGACCGCGTTGAGTCGGTTCGGGGCGGTACGGCCTCCACGCTGACCACAAACGGCCCTGGCGGCATCATCAACTTCATTTCCAAAACTGGAAGCACAGAAGGTGGTTCGATCGCACTCAGCACGGGACTCGATCATGATGATTACCGGGCAGAATTCGAGTATGGGGGCGCGCTGACTGACACTGTCTACTTCCATGTTGGAGGCCATTGGCAACAAGGTGGAGACTATCGTGATCTTGGCTTTGATGCGGTCAGTGGCGGTCAAATTCGCGCCAGCCTCACCAAGGAATTCGAGAACGGCTTCATACGCGTGAACTCGAAGTGGCTGGACAAAGCCGACGCGACATACATGCCACAAGCTGCTGGTCTGTCTGGTGATGAAGTCACCGACAGCATCGCTGGCTTCTCAGCGACGAATGACAGCCTGCACAGCCCCTACATTCGGAATGGACGCGATGTTGATGGCAACAATACCGTCAACAATTACGACCTTGCAGATGGCATCCGCACACAAATCAAGTCTCTAGGTGTTGAGGCAAACTTCGATATTGGTGCAGGAATAAATCTGGACGCCAAGGCCCGTTACCAAGACATCTCAGGCTATTTCAACGCTCCTTTCACGCACTTTGTGGGCGATGCCGATACTGTTCTGGCATCCACTTATGGCGGCGCGTCAGGGAGCTTCTTCAACGGTCCCGGCGCGGGCAATCCGGTGACCTCCGCATCGCTGGCGGCCGCAACGGGCAACCCCTACGTTTCGGAAGTTGCCTACTTCAACACCGACCTCGACGATATGAGCAATTTTGCGAGCGAGTTGCGCGCCTCCAAATCGCTGGCCTTTGAAGGCTCTTCATTGGACCTGACGGCCGGGTACTTCCTCATGAATCAGAAATTCGTTCAGGATTGGCACTGGAATCGGTTCCTGACATCAACTGACACCAATGCGGCTTTGATCGACGTGAATGGCTTCACCGACAATGGAATTCTTGGCTACAACCAAGCTTTCGGTTGGACGGGCACCAACCGCAATTATGACCTCGAATATCAGGCCCGCGCACCTTTTGTGGCAGGAAGTTGGGCACTTGATAACGGTCTGACGATTGACGGTTCAGTACGCTTCGACACGATAGAGCAAACCGGGACACGCACCGAAGGCGCTGGCGGCGCATTTGATGTAGATGGCGACGGCATTATTGACGCCCCGGAAATGATGGTATCGCTCAATACTGGCCAAGGTGGCATCGCCAACTTCGAGGTAGACCACACCTCCTTCACTCTCGGCGCGAACTATCTGGTTTCGGATACACTCTCCGTATTCGGACGCTACAGCGACGGTGCGGCCTTCAATGGCGAGCGGCAATTGTTCAATTCGCTAAATGCAGGTGGCGGACTCGTCCCTGGTAGTGAAGAGACATATGTCGATGAGACGGAACAATTCGAAGCAGGTGTGAAATGGCAAGAATCCAGTGACGCCATTCCGGGACAGCTTGACCTCTATGTCACCTATTTCAATGCAGAGACAAAAGAGGATAATTACGAAATCACGACCATGACGGCGCTGGGCAATACCTATGTCTCGCAGGGTATCGAAACTGAATTCAAATATGGTTATGGCGGCCTGGACCTGTCAGGATCGGTAACCTTCACTGATGCCGAAATAGACGATAGCGATACCGCGCCTGCCAATATCGGAAACACGCCGCGCCGTCAGGCAGATTGGATCTGGTCCCTTACACCAACTTACACGATCGACGGCCTGGGGCGCATCGGAGTGAACTTTACCGGCACCACGGACACATATGTCGATGATGACAACGTCTATGTGATGCCCGGCGCAACGATTACAAATTTCTTCGCTGATTGGGACATCACCGAACAGGCTACCTTGTCAGTTGGCGTGAACAACGTGTTCGACGAAGTCCTGTTCACAGAAGCCGAGAACGGCCGAGTGTTCGACACCGATGGCGATGGTGCTGCAGATGTCATCGTTGCCCGCTCGATCAACGGCACCTCCGCGACTGCAACTCTCAGATACCGCTTCTGATTGCCTCCTGCATTGTAGCTGAGAAAGCCAGTCCTTTTCGGAGCCTGCCATTCACACTGGCAGGCTCCCATCTTTTCAGGACGAAGTGCTAGCCACGCCCACAGTTACTTCTGCAAGATCACATAATTTCGAGGTCTCGCTATTCCCTTTGTGACTCAGCTTGATTTATAATGGATAATTAGCCCTGTGTGCGGGACACATCGGTCCTTATATGCCCGTTTAATCGGCAATTCAGGCCGCAGACAACAAGACGTCATGACGAGAGGAATTCAGGCGACATGAGCGAGCACGCAAGCAAGTCGCACCGAAAGATGACTATGGCAGAGCTTGCCAAGTTGGCCGAGGTTGATGTCTCGACGGTTTCGCGCGCTCTGAACGATAGTCCGTTGGTGAAGGAAAAGACCAAGCGTCTGATCCTCGATATCGCGGCCGAGACCGGCTATGCAGTCAATGCCTCCGCGCGAAATCTTAGGCGCCAATCGTCCGAGGCAATCGGAATAGTCATCCCGCTACGACCGGAATCTGGCCAGACTATCTCAGACCCCTTCTATCTGGAAATGGTTGGAGCGGTCAGTCAGGCCGCCTCAAGAAATGGCTATGACCTGATCGTGAGTATTCCACGTGAAGACGAAACGATCGCGGAACGCCGCCTTCTGCAGACGGGTAAAGCCGATGGCCTGATCGTGATCGGCCAGGCAGGAATGTCGCAACGGCTTGAAGAGCTCGGCCCCCTGGGTCGCAAAGTCGTCGTCTGGGGTGGCAACGCTGGTCACCTAAATTACACACTTGTCGGAAGTGACAATGTCGAAGGCGGTCGACTTGCGGGTGACCATCTTCTTTCGATTGCTCGAAAACGTATATTGTTCCTGGGGCCGGGTCGCCTTCCTGAGGTCCAGCTGCGATACAATGGATTTCTCAAGGCACATGACGAACGTGGCGTAGGCTGGGACGATACGTTGACTCTGGACATTGAATTCGGCGCGAAAAATGCGTTCGAGGAAGTTCTTCATTTTTTGGATTCGGGCAAGAAATTTGATGCCATCTTTGCCGCCTCTGATGTTTTGGCAATGTCCGCTTTGCTGGCGCTCAACGCACGCGGCATTTCTGTGCCAGATGATGTAGCTGTGGTCGGTTACGACAATATTGCACAAGCTGGTATGGCAACCCCGTCACTGACGACAATTGACCAGAACATAGCCCGTGGCGGCGAACTGATGGTGGAAAAACTACTCGCTCAACTGGCCGGTGAGACTGCCAAGTCGGAGTTGACGCCCACGCAGCTGATCATTCGTGAATCAAGCGGTGGATCGCGCTAGGCTACGCTGCTGGACCAGACACCGAAGTCAGAGAAATATTTCGCACTGGCGGAAAACTCAGCTGCTTCTCCGGGCCCGCTTGCTCAGTAAACGGACCGAGTACGCTCAACGTACCCGCCACAAGATCATGGTCCACAAGACTACATCCGAACATGCCATCAAGGCCTGTCAGCACGCTACCAGACACCAACGCTGACTCCCATTGCCCATCCAATGATGTTGATGTGTACAGTCTTTGCTGAAACTCAACTTCGCTATCAGGCTGGCCTTCATATTGGCGATTACAGGCTGATACGAGAAGTAGCCAGAGATCCGATGCTTTGTCGTGATAGAGTTTCGGGACTTCAGACTGAGTATATTCGGCTGCGTCGGGCAGTTCGATCGGAGGCAGTAACTCCGTCATCGAGACGCCAGCCGGCCCTTCCGTGAGTCGCGCGCGCGCTATGGCAGGCCTCGTTGGTCCGATCTTGGCAGACCAGAAGGCATTGAGTTCGTCATTGTGATCCCGCACCAGGAACGGATCGCGCCAAGCCATTATGGGACCGCCCTCTTCTCCAGCCCGGTCACCCAGTCTATCCAGTGGCCCCAGATAAAACCCCAGGCGGGTGATCTGGTCATAGTCGCGCAGGGGACAACTGATCGCGGCAGCAGGCACAGTGGTCATGGCATCCGGTGTTGGGCCTGCCCCCACACAAATAGTCTGGAGGAAAGTTCGCGCCGGGGAGATGTTACGGACCCCGGTATATCCGAAGAGGGTTTGGCCCGTTTTTCCCATGATGACAGAACCACTCCACACGTTGAACGCATCTGCGCCATCGGACGCGCCGCCGGGCTGGATCGCCACACCTTGATCGCGCCACGAGAGACCATTGTCGGCTGAACGGAAATGCCGAATATGAAAGGAATGGTCGTTGCGCTGCCGCGGCAGGATTGCTGATCCATCGAAGTCCGTCCGACTGAGCGCCAGACAGTATAGATGCAAGTGCCCTTCCCCCGACTGAATCGTCCAAGAGTCCCACAACCAAAGATCTGGATGACGAATGTCTCCCGAAAAGGATAGATCGCATGGATCAGGGATCGGCGCTGTACGGCGACTCATAAACTATCCTCAGGAATATTCCGACTGGTCTGCAGCCTTGAGAGCGGCCGCTGCAGGGTTTGCTATCCAGTTCACAAGCCCCATCACGAACAATAAGCCTGCAAAGCCTGTCGCGAGGACGAAGCCAATCCGCATGTCGCCTCCGCCAAACATATCACTGGCCACCGCCATCAGCAGAGGCGCAAAAGCCGCCGACGCGGCGGTAAAAAACAGGATCAGTCCTGCGACTGCGCCATGATCACTCTTTGGAAAACAGCTGATGCCCTTGGAGTTCAGAGTCGGATAGATCATCGACATGAACAGGCCCGATAGCGGCAGCAGGAAAACCGCCGCAGATTTACCGATCAGCGCACTTGCGAGAAAACAGCCAAAAATGATCGCGGTGAACGCCATCATTACCAACTTCCAGTCAACGATGCGGAGAATCCAAGCCCCAAGAAACCGTCCGACAGCACGCAATACAAAGAAAATCATCACCGCATATGCCGCAAACATCATGGCGGTGTTGGTTCCGGTGAACCCTTCGAGAAAGGTTGGCAGCCAAACAAAGATAGCGACTTCGCAGGCGACATAGAGGGCGATGGCCATGGAAAAACCAAGCGCGTGCGCATTACCCAAAAGTGACAGCGTGTGTCGTACCGACGCTGGCGTCTCCTTCTCACCGGAAATGGGTGGATACTCTGTCACCAGCGCAGCGATGATCATCAGCGCGCACAAACATGCGGCTATCATGTACAGCCAGGTCCAGGACAAGCCCTGTCCCGTCAGCCACACTACCAGCAATGGGCCGATGATGGCCCCGACGCCGAAGAAGCCTTCAACGGCGTTCATGCGTGACGTGTGATCATCCGTGGAATTCGCGAGGTCTCCAACCAACGCCAATGCGGAGGTCTTGAACACACCGATGGCGAGGCCAGAAATGAAGAGCAGTGTAAAGTAGAGCTGAAAGGACTGGCCTGTCATGAAAAGTGCGCTGGCGACGCCATACATTGCCAAACCACCTATGATCGTCTTCTTGCGTCCGAAGCGATCCGCGAGAAAGCCCAGACCGATCCCGCTCATGGCAATCGCAATCATTGTTGCCCAATGAAACGCGCTCGCCTCAGTATTGGAAAGATTCATGTCCACACGCGCGATCTTGATGATCTCGCCGACCGCATCGGTCGTCATGGCGAACATAAAGAACATCGCGTAAGTGAGTGCGGAAACGAGCGCTACAGAGACGCCCTTTTTGCCAGACCCTACTTGTGTTCTTGTCATCTTGTTGTCTCCTCCGCGATTGTGATAACAAAAATACAATCGATTGCAAATGAATATTCGAAGTTCTGAAATGATCGGGGAACGGGTTATGTCGACCAGAAACTTTCGCGGCGGAATCGATGCTGGCGGCACCACGTTCAAATGTGGCATCATGAACGATAAAGGTAACATCGTTCAGAAGTTTCGCGTCAAAGTCTCGACACCAGACGAAACTATTTCCAGCTGCATCAATTTTTTTCGGCCCGTTTTCGAAACCGACCGCCTGTCTTCGTTCGGAATCGCCAGCTTCGGGCCGATCGATATCGATCCGCAGTCTTCAACTTATGGCACCATTTTACAAACACCAAAGCCCGGTTGGTCCCTAACCGACCTCAAGACCGCGTTCGGCTCTGCTATGGGAGTACCTGTTCGCTTGGACACGGATGTGAACGGCGCTCTAAGGGCAGAGATGGCATACGGAGCAGCGAAGCATGTGGACTCCGCTGCCTATGTCACTATTGGCACCGGTATTGGCGCAGGTGTTTTTGCCAATAATCAGCTCTTGGCACACCCCCACCATCCGGAGTTTGGCCACATACCTGTGAACCGTCATCCCTTGGACTTAAGCTTCAATAGCGTTTGCTCATATCATGAAGATTGTCTGGAAGGTCTTGCCTCCGCCACGGCCGTGCACGCCCGGGCCGGGGACCCTAGTGAACTTCCACAAGATCATCCTGTTTGGGACGTCACGGCTGATTACCTGGCTCAGGCGTGCCGCAGCTTGTTCCTGACAGCCCGCCTGAACCGAATCATTCTGGGCGGGGGGCTTATGTTGGCGCCGCACCTGCTGAGCCGCATACACGTCGAATTCGTTCGTCAGATGAACGGCTATCTCGGAATGGATTACCCGATTGCCGAAGACCTCATTTGCACTCCGGCCTTGGGAGATGATGCCGGTCTGATCGGCGCGATCCTGTTGGGAGGTGACGCAGAACACTAGAGTTTGCGCACTCATAGTTCAGCAAGTACAGCGCTCGCCAAAACGCTCACTATACAGATTTCCTCCAATCCCTCGCGCCAATAACCAGCTGCCAGTTTGCTTCATTTTGGCGCAACTTTTTCAGCTCTAGCGAGTTGGTTGATCATTGTGGCCGGAATGCCGTTGATCAACCAGAAGATGAGGATGCTGTGTCCAGACTCGTAGTTTTTTCGAACCGATTGCCATTGGGATCATCGCCGTCTGGGGGACTGGTCGTTGCCTTGGGAAGAACGATGGAGCAGCGAGGGGGAGTGTGGATTGGCGCCACGCCCGGGAAAAGCGGAACAGGCCAGCATACGCTCCAGTCATATGAAGGAGCCAGCTTTGACCGGCACGCGCTTCATCTGCCGGAAGGCGAATACAACGACTATTACCTGGGATATTCGAACTCCGTCCTGTGGCCGCTTTTCCATGGTCGCACAGACCTTCTGGATGTCGAAGAAGGACAACTCGCAGCTTATAGCAGCGTCAACAGGAAGATGGCGGAAGCATCTGTCAACCTGATCCAGGAGGGCGATGTGATCTGGATCCATGATTATCACTTCATTCCTCTCGCTGCGGAACTGCGCAAATTGGGCGTCAACAATCCGATCGGTTTCTTTCTGCACACGCCATTCCCATCCTCGAACAATGTACGCGCGATGTCTCACAAAGAATTCTTGCTGGATTGGTTGGCTGCGTACGATCTCGTGGGATTGCAAACCCAACGCGATGTCTCTGCACTGATCGAGGTTTGCCGCGCCACTTTCGGCGGACAGTTGTTGTCAGACGGGAGAATCCGCTGCAAAGGTCAGGATATCTGGGCTGCCAGCTTTCCAATTGGGATAGATGCAAAGACGTTCCGGCAGACAGCCGAGACGCAGGAAATGACGTCACCCCGGATTGACCCTGGCCAGAAACTTCTGATCGGCGTGGACCGATTGGATTATTCAAAAGGACTGCCTCACAAGTTCCGTGGATTTCAGCGCTTTCTGGAAGATCAGGATTCCGAAAGTGAGCGCCTTACACTGTTGCAAATCGCATCGCCGACGCGCGAAAATGTGGAAGCATACCAGGATATCCGGCGCCAGCTTGAGCAGTTATCCGGTGAGGTCAATGGAGAGTTTGCCGAGCTTGGATACATGCCTATCCAGTACATCCATCGCGCTGTGCCCCGCGACTATCTGGCAGGCCTCTATCGACGGGCTGCGATTGGTCTCGTCACACCACTGATCGATGGAATGAATCTGGTGGCGAAAGAATACGTGACTGCGCAGGATTCCAGTGATCCCGGTGTACTGATACTCTCGGAATCTGCGGGGGCGGCAGAGCAGCTGGGCATTGGCGCCCTGACGGTCAATCCCTTCGATCCGTCCTCTATTGCTGGCGCGATACGCAAAGCCGTCGCCATGCCCCTAACCGAACGAATTGAACGCCATCAGGCCATGTGGGATGAAATTTCTCTGCACGACGTCTATTGGTGGACTGAAACCTTCCTGAATCGGCTAGACAAAAATGCAAGTTCCCGCAGGAAAAGGAGCAGGTCCATTGCGGACCTGGAGACAATGTTGCGCGGTTAATGCGTCATCACGAGTCCCGGGACTCTTCATCAACCAATGTATTTTCAGTAACGACGGGACCGATTTCCGGTTCGGGGCCCAGTTCAACTGAATCGTCCTCACCCTTGAAGTGACTCACCGGCGCTTCCTGTATTGGCTCGAACGGGCCGTTCCCGGGCAGCATCTGCTCGCGCCGTCTCTCGGCAGCTTGCTGGATCTCGCCAGCTTCTTTGGCGGTGGATCGCGGATAGCCCAGATGATCTAAAGTCTTGCGTGTCATCAATTGTCTCCTCAAAGACAATCAACCCATACCAATCATATTGGTTGCACAGGCGGGAACCGACAGCATCGCCAAAGGCCTGCAACACCTGCCATCACCCTCAGCATTCAAAAAATTGGCGTCACTAATTATCACCCCTTATCGAACATTAAGACAGTCACGCGCTGACTGTTTGCTTGCCGAAGCCAAGCCAACTTCCGGGTGACCAGGGCAACAATCGTCCACGAGTACAGAGAGCAGCTGATTTACACTTTCAATCTCCGCAGTGTAGATCATGCGACGGGCGTCGCCTCGACACTGATCGGCCCCGATTAACGAACCGGAGTGCTTCGCTCGCATGACGTGCCATTTGAATGAACCAGGGCGGGAACGCGATTTCATGCTTGCACGCCGATTACAAATTACTGCCATGCCATGGTACCAGACTATCGTGTGCGCATCATCGGAAACGTCCACTTTGCACCTGTCAGGAGCGATACATGCAGCTTTCACGTATATCTGGGGCCCTGGCAGCCCCGGACGATTTCGATGCAGTCTTCGGGATCTATGAAAGCGCCCTTCCCGCAGCTGAGCGCAAAACCAGGGCCGAGCTTGCCACATTGTTGGAGCGAAATGACTACGCAGTGATCGCGGCTAGGCGAGGCAAGCAGGTGGTCGGCTTTTCGGTAATCTTTCTCCCTGATCAGAACACCTTCTCGCTTCTCGAATATCTCGCGACACGACAAGGGTGCCGAGGACAGGGCATCGGACAAGCGCTGTTCGAACATGCTCTGGAATTATCGCATGGTCGCCCCTTGTTGATCGAAGTCGAGGCCGAATGTGGCCCAGAGGCGGAACGCAGACTGCAACGCAGGCGGAAACGCTACTATGAGAGACTCGGGTGCCTTACGTTCGAATCGGTTTCCTATAAGATGCCTCAACTAAACTCCGAGTCACCGCCCGCACTTGATCTGATGTACCATCCGAACGGAATGGACACATCAATCAGCAAGGACGTGATGCGGACTTGGATAACGCGTATATATTCAGGCGTTTACAATCGCCAAATTGGCGAACCAACCATCGAAGCGATGCTGCAAGACTGGCCAGCAAACCAAGGCTAGCCCCAACATGGTGAGTTGTAAGCTGATTGGCACAACATCAACTCACCCCACGCCTCATGTCATGAAGTTCATTCACGAAAAGCAGGATGAATTGGCGTTGCGCCCGACTTTCCCGGTTAATCAGCTGGGTCAGGATCGTCGACTGCCGTATCAGTTACGATCTTCCACTCGCCGTTCACTTTCCGCCAGACGGTTACATAATCACCCGTCGTATCGGGATCGCCATCGACGACGAAACTTCCCCAAGTGATTCCCAAATCACCACTCGCCGCACCCATAGCGCCTTCAGGCTGCCAATGAACGGGCGACGGAACCATGTCCAACTGTCGCTCGGCCATGATAGCCGCCTGGCCTGTCAGAAACCCCTCACCTGCTTCGATCATGAAACCTTTTTCAAAATCCACAAACTTCAGAGACGCTGCTTCATAGCCATGCGCGAGATTGTAGGCTTCATAAGCGCGATCAACTGCCATCAATTCTGCCTCGATTTGCGGGGCTGTTGCGTGCACGTCCGACGTCGGCAGGCTGGTGCACCCTGTTGTGCCGATGGCAAGGCCGAACATGGCAACGCCGCACACCGTATTGACTGTTTGGTTCATGAAAATCTCCTGAGGTGAAGCACGGAATGTATCTGCAACCAAAGCGCACAGGCACTGCGTATTGCGCTAGGATCGGTGCATCATGAGCACCAGGTCACCGACAGATTGCATCACCCCTGAACTGACGGAGATGCTAACCTGACGTCAGTAGGAGAGACAAAAATGCACATCCGCTTACTGATTTTATTCGTTCTTGCTTACGCTGCGGCGCACCCGGCCCCCGCCTCCGGAGACAGCCTCAGCAGTCATACTGGCGTTAAAACCGTCAATCTGGACCTGTCGGAAGGAACATGGATGAGCCTGGACGTCAGTCCAGACGGGAAGTTCATTTCGTTCGACCTCCTGAACGATATTTACGTTATGCCAGCATCGGGAGGTAAGGCCGTCGCGATCCATCAAGGTTCCGTGGCGCAACGTAGTCCGCAGTTCAGTGCAGATGGACAGTTTCTGACTTATCTGAGCGACGAAAGTGGTGCCGACAATGTCTGGGTATCGCGTGTCGATGGCAGTGAAGCCCGCCAGATCACGCAGGAATCGCACGCCATGATAGCTGGTCCGGCTTGGGCCGCTGACGGGAAATCCATTGCAGCAGTGAAAACCTATTCGGACATATTTCGTGTCCGAAACTCTGAAATACACCTCTACAACCTCGATGGCACGTCCGATGAGATCATCGTTTCTCCCCCGCAGAGTGGCAAGGATGTTCAGGAGCCACGTTTTTCGCCCGATGGCCGGTATCTTTATTATACGGAACGTATTGGCGGTGATCACTATGTCTACATGAATACCGGCCTGAAGAACTTCGCCATCAACAAGCTGGATCTGGAGACGGGGAAAAAGCGTCGTGCCATTTCCGGCTTCGGTGGTGCATCGACTCCGCAAGTCTCTCCCGATGGCAATTCAGTGGCTTTCATTCGCCGTCTGGGCGCAAAGACCGTGCTGTTCGTCAAAGACCTGGAAACCGGGTACGAACAGCCAATCTATGATGAACTCGGGCGAGACCTGCACGGAGATTACCTGCCACAGGAACACTACTATCCATCTTTCGACTGGTTTCCGGACAACCGAACAATTGCGATCTGGGCAAAGGGAAAGATTGTTCGCATTGATACGCACTCTGCCTCTGCGGAAGAAATTCCTTTCAGCCTGACCTCGCGGCACGAGCTTCAGCCAGCCATTCGCGTGAAACAGGACCTTGCACCTGAACAAGTCACCATCCGCACGCTGCGGCAGCTGGCACCTCAGCCGAACGGACAGACCATGCTGTTCCGCGCGGTCGGCAAGCTATGGAAAATCAAGATGGACGCGCCAGCCAGACCGGCGCGCCTCACCACCTCCGATGCAGCCGAATCCGACCCTGCCTGGTCTCCGGACGGACAGAAGATTGTCTATACGAATTGGACGGATCAGACCGGCAGTCGGTTGGTCATCCGCAATGCGGCTACGGGAGAGGAAAGGACTATCGTTGAAAGTCGAGGCGTGATCCGAGAACCACGGTTTTCCAACTCTGGAGACTTGATCGCGTATCGCATCATGGAGCCGGATCCGTCGTTCAATGCGGCCGGTCCGGAAACAGGCATCTACATCGTAGATGCGTCCGGAGGAACTTCCAGGTTCCTTTCACCGTCTTCCGGCTTGGTCGGCTTCTCTGCCGATGACAGCCGCTTGTTCCTGTTCGCCGAACCCGCCTTCTACGACCGACGAGCCTCCGTTCTAATGAGCGTCAACCTGGACGGCGGCGATCCCCAAGAGCACGCCATCGCTGAGACCGCGGACATACGCAATCTCAGCCTCAGCCCCGATCAGGCCTGGCTGGGCTTCAAGTATCATAATCGCCCCTACGTCATGCCGTTCGACATCCGCGACGAGCCCATTGTTCTGTCGATGGAAGACAACTCCTCAGTCCGTCTCCTCAGCGAGACTGGTGGATATGAGATGAGCTGGTCTGCGGACGCATCCAGACTTTATTGGACCATGGGAGCGGAAATCCTGTCGGTTGAGCCTGCCACCCAGTCAGCTGCGATCCAGTCTACACCCATACAAATGGAGATGCAGACCGACATACCTGAAGGCATTATTGCCTTTGTAGGTGGCAAGATCATTCCGATTGAGGGCGAAGTCATCGAGCACGGCACCGTCATTGTTGAAGGCAATCGCATTACGGCCGTTGGCCCGCATAGCAAGGTCAAGATACCCTGGAACGCGACCCGGATAGACATCAAGGGCAAGACACTGATGCCGGGCCTGTTTGATGCCCACGGCCATATTGAATGCTGTTTCCGCTCTGGCACCATGCCGCAACAGCACCCTACTCGGCTCGCAGCGCTTGCTTATGGCATTACTACGAATTTTGACCCCTACTCCAATGATCTCATGTCATATGAGAGTGGTGAGATGACGCTTACGGGTGACCTGGTAGGGCCGCGCTGGTTGAAGTCGGGCCAGGTAGTGCATGGCCTCGAAGGTCGTACGGACGGAGTTTACCATCCGCTTGCTTCGATCGAGGATGCACGCAATGTCCTCCAACGACGTACCGCGCTTGGGCCATCGATCCTCAAAAGCTACAAACTATCAACTCGGGTGCAACGTCAGCGGTTGCTTCAAGCCGCTCGTGAATACGGATACATGGTTGATGGGGAGGGTGCCGGTCAGTTCTATACCAATATTGGTATGATTATCGACGGGCACACAAATCTCGAACACAACCTCCCCGTGGCCACTTATTACGAGGATCTTCAAAAGCTCATTGCCGCTTCTGATGTGTCGATGACACCAACCTTGATCGTGACTTTCGGGGAGTTGTTTGGCGAGAATTTCATCTATGAGAATGAAGATCCCTGGAAGGAGGACAAGGTCAGGACTTTCATTCCGGATGTGAACAATGCCTATAATCCGATTGCAGGCCCAGGTGGCGCCCCATTGCACGTGCGCTGCATGCATTCGATTCACGTTTCCGATGAAATCTATGATATCGGCTTCCGGTCCGTCGGCAGATCACTCACCAAACTTGCCGAAGCTGGCGCTACTGTAAATGTCGGTTCGCACGGGCAAGCCTCGGGCATCGCCATGCATTGGGAAATGTTGCTGTTTGCTGAAAGCGGCATGGCCCCGCTGGATATATTGCGTGCTGCAACATTAAACGGCGCGAAGACCTATGGACTTGATCACCAGCTCGGCTCCATCAAAGCTGGTAAACTGGCCGACATCATCATCCTGGACAAGGATCCTACCGTCGACATCCGCAATGCGAACAGCGTCCGCTACACGATGGTCAATGGGCGCCTTTATGATGCGCACACAATGAATGAGATCGGCAACTATGACCGTCCCCGGAAGGAATTCTACTGGGAGACTCAACCCACAAACGGAATCGACTGGAAATGGACATGGTCAGGAGACTAGACATGAAATATTCAGCGCTGATCGTAGCAAGTCTCGCACTTATGGCATGCTCCAATAATACCGAAACAAGCGTCAGACCGGACATGGCAACAGTTCAGGCAGCCAGCTTCTTCATGGGCGAAACGGTTGATTATGGGTATGGAGAGATCGACGGCCCACGTCATGAAGTCAGCATTGAGAGTCCGTTTGCTTTCTCTGTCACCGAAGTGACCGTTGGCGACTTTCGATCATTCGTTGAGGATACCGGCTACGTGTCGGAAGGCATCTGCAATATTTATACAGATAACCAGTCCTGGCACATTGCGCCTGATACGAATTGGGAACACCCCGGATTTGCGCAAGACGACGATCACCCCGTGGTCTGCGTCAGTTGGGACGACACGCAAGCTTACACAGCTTGGCTGAGCGAAAAGACGGGTGAGGCCTTTCGGCTGCCTTCGGAGGCCGAATGGGAATACGTGGCTTCAACCGGCGGCATCGAAGGTGATGATGGACATGTCGGTCATGACGAAGCCAATATTGGCCTTGTCGATTGCTGTGGCGGCGTCGTGGAAGGACGCGATCAGTGGATGGAAACCGCGCCCGTCGCCAGCTTCCCGGCAGACCGGTTCGGCATCCACGACATGCGTGGCAATGTGTGGGAGTGGCAAGCAGACTGCCATCAGGAAACCTATGACGGTGCGCCGCTGGATGGCTCTGCGCGCACGACATGCACAACGCTCGGAAAACACGTAATACGCGGCGGCTCTTATGGTGATGCTGGCGACTACTTGTCCCCGCGCTACCGACTACCAGGTCCAAAATCGCAAGGCTATTTCACAGTCGGATTTCGCGTTGCACAGGATGTTGACCAAGCGAGCTAGCAGGTGCGGTTTTCGCACCACACTCTTCCCAAATCGCATCTGTCCGCCATTCAGTTGCATAAGTAATCTATTTTCAAAGCCAGCAATCGAGGATCACCATGCGCATCAAGAGAGACAATTTCCGTGGCCTGCGCGCGATTGGTGCTGCAATCTCCGTTCTCACCTTGGCGGCCTGCGCCACGAGTGCGCTAAACGCTTCCGCAGAACCTGACGGCCAAAGTACCCTTCCAGCCTTGATCAATGATGGCTTCGAGGGAGAAAGTGCTCTGAAGTTTGATTGGCCTATGCTGGAGATCGGTACTGGGCAGTATGAAGATGGGCCGACGGGCCTGACCGTTCTGAAATTTGGCAAGAAGGTAAACGCCGCCGTGGATGCGCGCGGAGGTGGTCCGGGCACTGTGAATGCAGAGTATCTCAAACTTGGCTATACGCAGCCTGAACTGGATGCGATCGTTCTGTCCGGTGGTTCTTGGTACGGTTTGGAGGCCGCCACGGCAGTAAACACCGCACTATTGGATGATGGCTATCGGGGCGGCCATTGGAACAATGTCGGCCTTGTTGTTGGATCAATCATTTATGATTTTGGAGGGCGCCGCTTAAACGAAATCTATCCGGACAAACGCCTCGCGCAACTTGCCTTGCGCGCTGCAAAGCCGGGGGTGTTTCCGAACGGCGCGTTTGGCGCAGGGCGTTCGGCAATGAATGGCGGGATATTCGGGTGCAACGCACGATCCGGACAAGGCAGCGCTTTTCGACAGGTCGGCGACGTAAAGATTGCCGTCTTCACCGTCGTCAACGCTTTGGGTGCCGTTACCGACCGGGATGGCAATGTCGTCGCCTGCCATAAAGGGACAAACTGGCCCGAAACCCTGAAAGCTTCCGACCTCATGGGGGCCGCACCTGCCAGTCTGCAGCCGGACTGGAATGGCGATAAGGACACTCAGGAATTTGAGCGGAAGAACACGACGATCAGTGTCGTGGTCACCAATCGCACGATGTCCCCTGCAGAGCTTCAACGCCTCGCTGTTCAAGTTCACACATCCATGGCGCGTGGCATTCAACCCTTTGCAAGTGAATTCGATGGCGATGTCCTGTACGCTGTTTCAACCAATGAAGTTGAAGCTGGGCCGGGCGTGAACCTGCCCAGCATGGAAATTGGTGTGGCCGCATCTGAACTTATGTGGGATGCCATTCTGGCTGCTGTTCCACCCCAACAGGTCACTCAGCCCAAGGCTGACCCCGACCTGGTCATTCCATCTTCGACACTCCGGGAATATGTCGGCACATACAAATTCAGCGATTTCGCATCGCTCACAGTACGTTTGGAAGACGGAAACCTGGTGGCGGAGGCTAGCGGAGCGCGCGACGTGTTTCAGATTACCAAAGCCGGACCACGAAGACTGCTAGCTGCAATGCAGGATGTTTTCACTGTAGACCGCGGCCGCTACCCATTCAGCGTCAAATTCACCGGCGACACCGTGATCGTGAACCCCGGGCGATGGCAACAGATCGGACACCGTGTCGGACACGAGTAGGCCCAACTTCATTCTATCTATCAGGAATTCAGATGACCAAGTATTCTGCCTTTGACTGGGCCGACGCCCTTTCGCTCGCCTCCGATCTGACCGAGGATGAACGCTCGGTGCAACGATCCGCGCACGACTTCGCTGAGAAGCGCCTCCTGCCGGGTATTGTCGAGGCCAATCGCAACGCACATTTCGATCGCGAAGTCCTGAGGGACATGGGGTCTCTGGGCCTGCTCGGTCCGACATTGCCTGAAGAGTATGGTGGAGCCGGAGTAAGTCACGTCGCCTACGGATTGGTTTCTCACGAAGTAGAGGCCGTAGACTCCGGCTATCGGTCCGCTCTCAGCGTACAGTCGTCTTTGGTGATACATCCCATTCACGCTTATGGGACCGAAGAACAACGCCAGCGCTGGTTGCCGGGGCTTGTGTCGGGCGAATTGGTCGGGTGTTTTGGGCTCACAGAACCCGACCACGGTTCCGACCCTGGCAATATGTCATGTCGCGCCGTTGCTGTAGAGGGTGGGTATCGCCTGAACGGTGCGAAGATGTGGATCACGAACAGCCCTATTGCTGACGTGCTCGTCGTATGGGCGAAGCTGGATGGCACGATTCGCGGTTTTGTGCTCGAGCGTGGTATGGAGGGCCTTTCCACTCCGGAGATCCAGGGAAAGCTCGCCCTGCGCGCATCAATTACGGGCGAAATCGTCATGGACGACGTGTTCGTGCCGCATGACCATTTGCTCCCGAATGCACAAGGTTTGTCTGGTCCATTCGGATGTCTCAACAAGGCCCGGTTTGGAATTGCTTGGGGAGCACTTGGCGCCGCGCGTAGCTGCTGGATGTCTTCGCGCTTATACACAATGGATCGGAACCAGTTCGGGCAACCACTTGCGGCGAACCAACTCATTCAAAAGAAACTGGCCGATATGCAAACGGAAATCTCGATAGGACTCCAAGCATGCCTAAAGGTCGGGCGACTGTTCGAAACCAACTCTGCCAAGCCCGAAATGATTTCCTTGATCAAACGAAACAGTACCGGAAAAGCCCTTGATATCGCGCGGGCAGCACGCGACATGCATGGTGGCAACGGTGTATCGGACGAATTCCATGTGATGCGCCACATGTGCAACCTCGAAGCGGTCAACACGTACGAGGGCACCCACGACGTTCATGCATTGATCCTTGGCCGGGCACAAACCGGAATTGCGGCGTTCAATTGATATGGCGAACGCACTTGACGGTTTGCGAGTTCTGGACCTGAGCAGAGTTCTTGCCGGGCCATGGGCGACCCAGCTCCTGGGAGACCTGGGAGCTGAAATCATCAAGATCGAGCATCCAGTCCGTGGGGATGACACACGAAGCTGGGGGCCGCCTTTTCAATTCGGTGAGGATGGCGATACCCGTGAAGCCTCATACTTTTTAAGTGCCAATCGCAACAAGAAATCGGTCTGTGTCGACATTTCGACGGAGGCCGGCCAGAGTGTAATTCGTGAGCTGTCGGCTTCAAGCGACGTCCTCGTCGAAAACTTCAAGACGGGTACGTTGGAAAAGTACGGATTGGATGCCGCCTCTCTCAGACTTATCAACCCCCGTCTTATCTATTGTTCCATAACAGGCTTTGGCCAGACGGGCCCCTATGCCGACCAGCCAGGATACGACCTGTTGATTCAGGCAATGGGCGGTCTGATGAGCGTCACGGGCGTTCCAGATGATGAGCCGGGAGGCGGACCGCTGAAGGTCGGTGTCGCATTGGTCGATATCGTGACTGGTCTTTATGCAGCCAATGCCATTCAGGCGGCACTTCTGCATCGGGAGCGGACGGGCCAAGGGCAGATTATCGATATCTCGCTGCTTGATTGCCTCGTCGCCGCAATGGCCAATCAGTCACAGGGGTTTCTCTCAACAGGAGAAAATCCGGAACGGATGGGTAATGCTCATCCAAGTATTGTACCCTATGACGTGTTCAGTACCCTCGACGGACACATTGTCCTGGCGGTCGGAAACGATCTTCAGTTTATCGACCTTTGCGAACGAATTGGATGTGCCGAATTGCTCCGCGACCATCGATTCGCAACCAATGGTGCACGCGTGGCCAACCGGATATCCCTGACCTCCCTATTGACTGAAAAGTTGCGAACGCGGTCAACCGAACACTGGATGAACCTGCTACAGAACAGCAAAGTTCCAGCAGGACCTGTCAACAGGATGTCTGATGTGTTTGAAAACGCTCAAGTTCGGGCGCGGGGCTCACGCATCACCTTGCCACACCCTACCCTCGGAACCGTGCCCGGAATCGCTTGCCCAATCCGGCTCAGCCACACACCCGTAACATATAGATCTGCTGCACCGACCCTTGGACAAGACACGCTCAACGTGTTGACCACTGTGCTTGGTTATTCTCCGGATACAGTTGAACGACTGCGTTCGGAAGGCCAAGTCGGTGCTCGAACGGCGGTTGTCACACCCCGCTGACAGGCGAAGCAATACTCGTTTGAGGCGATCTCAGTTTTGCAACGCTTCAGAGCATTCAAAACTGGTCTCTGTCCCAGCCAAGCCACCAGAGGTGCGTATTCCGCACCATGCAATTCACTTTTAGCATCTGCACAAATTTTTGTTTGTCCGTCTTACTCGAAGGCAATGTAGCAAAAGCGAGCGGGAGAACACATGAAACGTAAATATCTTTGGACATCGGGGAGCGCTATTATTGCGCTGATGCATGCGGCGAGCGCGCATGCTCAAACAGCTGACGCTCCGGCCGATGATGCAGAACTGGTGCAGTCTGCCATTATGGTAACAGCCCAGAAACGGGAACAACGTCTGATCGACGTTCCAATGGCCATCGAGTCCATCTCTGGGGATGAACTGGCAAAATTGGGCGTAGCAAGCGTGCAGGACTTGTCCTTTAGCGTACCTGGATTGACCATGCGGGAAGATGGTCCGGGCAGCTACACAATATTCATCCGTGGACTGGCGAACCAGTCAGGATCTGGCGCCCTCGTCGGCATGTACATGGACGAGGCACCTCTTTCACTCAGCGGCTATGACCAACTCAGCCCTGTGGCCCTCGATCTTGAACGTGTGGAAGTCCTCAAGGGGCCTCAAGGCACACTCTACGGCCAAGGGGCCGCTGGGGGTGTCATTCGCTACATCACGGCCGATCCTGTGCTCGATCAGGTCGAAGGCAAGGTCAAAGGTGAACTCTACACCGTCTCTGAAGGTGAGATCGGCCAAAAGGGCGAATTCATCTTCAACACACCGATCATCGAAGACAAACTCGCTGTCCGTCTGGCAGTAGGGGTCGAAAATGGCGGTGGCTGGATCGACCAACCAGAGGCAGGCATTGAGGATGGCAATGGCACCGAACTCCTGAACGCTCGCGGTAAAATCCTCTGGGTGCCTACGGAAAACTTTTCGGCCAAGGCGATGGTCCAGATCCAGCGCGCAGAAACTGAACTCGGCATGGGGTATGAAGAAGCTGATCGTACGGTCGATGTGGGCCCTGACCGCAGCAAGGTGATGATTCCGAAGAAATTCGACTTCAACATTTACAATCTGGAACTGTCCTATGATTTCGGCTTTGCGGAACTGACCTCCTCAACTACGCAGATCGACCATGACCACCAGTACCCGTTCTCGTATATCGCGCGCGAAGGAAATTACTCGTACGGATTTGTTGAAGGGAATGATGATCGCTTTGTAGAAGCTGAACAGTTTTCTCAGGAAGTTCGGCTTTCGGATGCATCAGACCACTACGCCTGGACGGTCGGCGCATACTATAGCGACGGCGAACGCTCCCTGACAGCGGACTATGAATACGCATACGCACCTGGCGGCGACCTGTATCAAGGTGGCGGCGTTCTGTATGACGATCTGTTCTACTATTCCGCTTCGTCGTCCGAAGCATACTCTCTGTTTGCGGACGGCTCATTCGATGTAACGGAAAAGCTGACCCTCGGCGCCGGCATGCGCTATTTCCACGATGAGCAGACCAGCCTGATTGAATATGCACCCGGCACGGGCACGGAACTGGCAGATACATTCCAGTCGTTGGACCCACGTGCCTACATGACCTACCAGTATGATGAAGACGCGACGATCTATGCGAGTGCAGGATCGGGATTCAGAAGCGGCGGCTTCAACTCCGCGCCATTCGATCCGTATGAGCCAGAAAACATTCTTACATATGAAATCGGCACGAAAGGAAATACTCGCAACTTCCAGTATGATGTTGCGGCCTTCTTCACCGAGTACAAGGATATGGTTCGCCGTCGATTGACCGAGGTGAATGGAGCGTTCCTCGGAGAATCCAGCAATATCGGCAAGGTGGAAGTGAAAGGCATCGAGGCCGGCCTTGCATATCAACCCATGTCCGGTCTCACCCTTTCGGCCAACGCCTCATATCTCGACAGCGAGATCGTGGAAACAGCGGATACCGACCAGGTGAACCAGGTTGGTGATCCAACCGACTACACTCCGGAATTGAGCTATACACTGGGCGTCAATTATGACTTCGACCTGACGCCTGACAATCCGGCATTCGTCAGGGTCGATTTCAACCATAGGGACAAAGTCACCTATATCGACCGGTCAAGCTTCGTGGCCTCCGCGCTTCCGCAAAGTTCAGACGCCCTGAACCTGCTAAACGCGCGCGCAGGTGTCGTCGTCGGCAACTTCGATCTCGAGATTTTCGCCACAAATCTCACCGACGAAAACAAATCCATTGACCCCTACCAGGGCTGGGCCAACGCAAACCGCACGCGTCCCCGTGTTGTCGGCGTCAGCGCTGCTTATAATTTCTAGAGGCAATGGAAATGAGATGATCTGGAAACTCTGGTAGACTCCCGATCATCTCACCTCCACCCCGTAACTGGCCCGATCTCCTATGGAGGTCGGGCCTTTTTGATTGCGCATGAAGGAATGCGACCAAGTTACAAAAAAATGTGTGCCGACGGATTGCCGGCACACAATTCTGGCGAATAGGGGTGTAGAGGAGTCTTTCGCAGGCCTCAGCCCGGCAAACACATATCAACCTCATTGCGATATACGCGACCCGCGTCTTCTTCTCCGTAATCTTCAGCATTGCCGGACACTTCGCCGCCACAGATCAGGATAACGCTTTCGCCAGATGCACGGGCACCAAAGGGTGAATTGTCCTGCAAGGTGGTCTCGCGGCTTATGATCCTGGCCGTGTCCTCAGTGTAGAGGCCATCATCCTGATTACCCTTGATCAAGCTGTTTTCTACTCTTGCAGACGACGCGCCATAAGCAGCAACCGCTGCAGATTCGCTGGCGATAATTTCACTGTCTATCAGGTCTATCGCTGCAGTCTCCTCAAGCCAGACGCCGAGATGGGACTTGTTGATAGTCAAATTGCGCGCAACAATCCGACCTGCTTCGCGACCCGTCAGCGCCATCTTGGCAACGCCTTCGATTACAACCCCGTCCAAGCTCACATCACTGTTGATGGTGAAAATACCATGCCCATCATATATATCATCTTCAGCGACTGCATAGTGGAATCCAGAAATGGTCAGGCCTGAGATCTGAACAGTTGAGTCCTCAATTACGATCGCGCTCAAGGGAAAACCTGCGCTGCCAACGAGCCTTGCCCCGTGCTCCGCCTCAATGCTCAGCTTTCGATCCCGAACGACCACCGCTCCGCGTACATGGAGATCCTGAAACGGAACATCCCGGTAGGATGTCGGCGTGTATGTCCCGGTCTTAATCAGAATTCGACGATCTGAGGTGGATTGATCAATGGCCTCCTGCAGCCCAACCAATCCGAAATAATCGCAACTATCGACAGGACCCCTCTGTGAACAGACTTGTACCGCAGTGGTTTCGTCATCCTTGAACTGGCCAGTCGTCGCGCAGGCGATCACCGCAAGCACAGCCGGAAACGAAACAGTCTTAAGAAGTCGAGCGAGCATTAGAGTGCCTCCTGCTGGAAAGGCGCCTTGGGACTGGCGGACAAATCCCTGTCAAGACGCATCAATCGACTGAGGACGGGTCTCAACACAACCAGGAATACTGCCGCCGACCCTACGATCGCGGCATGCATCAGCCAAAATTCGGAGGCCGACATCACTTCATAAAAGCGGGCGAGCCAACCGCTGAACAGTCCACCGACAAATATGGCCAGATAGTAGGATCCCACCATCATGGAGTTCACCGAATCCGGAGCAGCGCGAGACGTCAGCGCCAGCGCAATTGGTCCAACATACAAAAACCCGACGGCGCAGACAAAATGGAAGATAATGGGCCAGATCAAAGCGACGGAACCCCCGGCAGATAACACGCCTCCCAACCCGAGCAGTGCAAACGCAATTGCGAACACAGCGCAGCCAAGGGCAAGCTTGATCAGATCTCCTGGCTCTGCATTCCGACGAGACTGGTGGCGCCAATACCACAGCACCAGAGGCGCAAGCAGGAGAACCGCCAACGAGTCGAGAGACTGGAACCATGTCACCGGAACCTCCATTCCGAAGACGGTACGATCCACATCTGATCTCAACCATAATGGATAGGCATTCCAAACTTGCGATTGCGCCGTCCAATACAAGGAAGTGAGGCCCAGCATCACAAGGATTGCCAGAATAACAACGCCGTCGCCCTTTTCCAGCTTCGGACGATCCTTACTCTCCACAACCGTATCCAACGGCAGATAGTTTCGGCCGGACAGGTAAACAGCGAGGCCAATCAACATGCCTATTCCGGCGGCGCCGAAACCATAATGCCATCCATACACCTCGCCCAGCGTGCCGCATATCAAGGGTGCGATAAAGGCACCGACATTTATGCTGAAAACATAGATGGAATAGCCGGAATCCCTTCTCTGGTCAGACTTCTTGTAGAGACCGCCAACCTGAGCCGCGAGATTTCCCTTCAGGAGCCCCGATCCGAGTATCAGGGCGGCCAATGCCAAGAGAAAACTTGCCTCAAACGCCATGAGGAAATGGCCAACCGCCATGAACAAGGCCCCGGCAAGAACGGCCTTTGTCCGGCCCAGAAGCCGGTCTCCAATCAGCCCGCCAAGAACAGGTGCAAAATAGACGAGGCCCACATAAGCCCCAAATACCTGGGATGCCAATGCTTGTATGCTCAGTGGCCCGAAGACCGCCTCAAACAAGCTCCGAAAGGGCTCGAATGCCGCAACATTCCCAGAATTCTCCGGCAGGAAAAGGTATGTCGCCATATACAGGATCAACAATGCCTGCATGCCATAGAAGGAAAACCGCTCCCACGCCTCAGTGAACACGATATAGGCCAGCCCCCTGGGGTGACCGAAGAACACCGCATCGTCTGCGCCTTTGGCATTCACGTCCGCCACATCCGAAGCTCCGGAGGTTTTTGGTAGATCACTCATCAAAATGGTCTTTCATTGGATAACTGTGACAAAGCGCTCAGTGCTCGCCCCAGGCGGGCTTCCAGTTGATATGTTTGGGCACATCATTGACTTCCCAGTAGAACGGTCGCCGTGGACGATCATGATTTCCAATTTCGTTCATGGTCACAGAATCATAGAGACGACCATTCACCATTGTTCGCGAGACCGTTTCGGTATTCCGGATATCCGTCAGCGGATTTTCATCAAGAACGATAATGTCGGCGAGCTTTCCGGCCTTGATTGAACCGATTTGCTCCTCAAGTCCCAACGTCGTGGCGCCGTTGATCGTAGCAGCCTTGAGAACATCAAGATTGCTCATCCCGCCCTCTGAAAGCAATTGAAGTTCCCAATGCATGGCGAGCCCGTAGACTTGGCCATGCGATCCGGCATTCACCCGGCCACCGGCATCGTTCAACGCCTTCATGGAACGCGCAGCCGCGCGGAACCCCAAGTCCCAAATTTCGTCCGCTGCCTGTATGTTTGTCATGCCGCGCACATAAGGTGGCGCCCCGACCGGGACTGCCAATGGGCTGTAAGAACTCGTCGTCGTCTGAACATAGGCATCCACCCGCGGGTCTTCCCAAAGCCGAGACGAATTGTAGAGATAGTTTTCCCCCATCAACTCCCCGAAGAGCACGATCAGAGTGGGTGTGTGCGCCACATCAGATTTCGCCATCAACTGGATAAAATCATCATAGAGCGTCTCAACTGGTACGTTGTGTTGAAGGTTCAGATTGCCGTCCAGAATGGCCGTAATGCCATTGAAAAAGTGGCTCTCTCCCTCAACGTCCACCATGATGCCTTTTTCGCGTCCTGCCTTTACCAGCATTTGTCGTTGCTTGCGCTGGATCTGTCGGTAGCTTTTGATTATTGTCCCCCCCAATGCGTTCTTACGGTCCATCACCGCTACGGCATCTGCATAGGTCTCGATCGGAACATAGACCGGGTCATATTTACGCTTGCGGCCGAAAATAACACTCCCGACCGCAATGGTGCGGGGGCCCACCATCGCACCAGTCTGGGTCATCTCGGTAACTCCGTAGGTCGGAAGCTCCGATGTATAGGGATCGTAGTTCGTGGTAATTCCGAAAGAGAGTGCTGCGTAGCGAGATGCTTGCTGCTGCGGCAACAGCCCTGCCGACGCATAGTAACATCCATCCAGATGTCCATGCATGTCCACCAGGCCCGGCATCAAGGTTTTTCCGGTCGCATCAATCACATGTGCATCGTTGGGAACGCCGACGTCGGCGGTAGGTCCGACCGCAACGATCCGGTTTCCGTCCACAACAAGTGTGCCGTGTTCGATGATACCGCCCTGATCCAGGGTAATAATCCGGCCACCTACGAAAGCGGTCTTGCCGATGGGGCGGTCCACAGGAACGCGCAAATCCAACCTCGCAAACAGAGTGGGATCGGCGCCATCCGCGTACACCGAGGCTCGGTACACATCAGGACCAAACGCCCAAAATACGCTTTCTGAGTCCCGAGCCCAGATCAGTTCATACCCTCCCGCATCTGTCAGTCGCGTGCCGCTATCAGCATCGAACACACCGCCCTCTACGGCGGGGTCAAAGGATGCCACGTAATACGTTTGATAGTGACGATAAGCGATCCAGTTCAGATCCGGGCTAAGCTTCAACTCACTCGTGTCTGAATCCTTTGTTCGCACGTGCACTTCATGGTCATCCCCATTGATCGACACGCTTTCGAGTGTCGTAACGAGCGTCTCGTCGATATAAGCCTCTGTCGTGAAGTACACACGCTCTCCATCGGGAGAGAATCTCGGATTGCCACCGACGACGCCCAATGGGGTTGCTTCGCCTCCCTCGGCAGGAATCCAGTAAATCCCAGGGTCCGCCAAGTGACCGCCGAGACAATCGTCGCCCGATGCAATCTGGAACATGATCACCGATCCGTCCGGCGAAAATGAAGGTTCACGCACAATGCCGGTAGACTTGAACAGTGTGGACACTTTTCCAGTGTCGGATTTCACCTTCAGGGTCCCGCCCAATACGTCATCCCACTCGATGAACGCGATGGTTCGACCATCGGGTGAAAAGGCTGGCTCCGATTGCGAAGCTTCCGTCGTCGATAAGTGTTCCGGCGTGTTGTTGGAAGTATCCTGTCGCCATATGCGTCCGAGCGCGCTGAACGCAAGCATCTGCTCGTCCGGCGAAAGGGCCAGTCGCGAAATCGCCTTTACACGTAACGTATCCGGATCGAGGTCTTGTGTGAATCGCGCCGGCTCGATCAAACGATGCCTAGCCGTCAGGGAGAATGGAATCTCATTCGGGCGCCCACTGTCGATATCGACGCGCATGATTTTTCCGCCTGCCCATATCGCGATTGCCTTGCCGTCGGGAAACCAGGAAAATCGGGGGTAATATGTGCCCTGCCCCAGAAAATCAGCCTGCCCATCCCGGTCCAATCCATCAAACACCGGTATCTGGGCGCGTGTCGCAAAATCGTACGTGAACAGCATTGTTTGATCTTTGACCCGGCGGACAAAGGCCATTTTACTGCCGTCAGGCGACATGGACGGAGTCATGGCGCCACCAAAACCGCCCACCACGGTTTTGATCTCGCCGGTTTCAAGACTTTTCCGACGAATGGCAAAATTCTTGTGGTTGGCATCCACATATACAGTGGACGCATGCGGCGGGGTCATTTTCTCGACGAAGTACAGGAACTGACCATCAGGTGAATAGACGGCATCATGCACGTTTTCGCCATTCTCTGGCATCGGGACGATCTGTTCTGCCTCACCCCCACTAGCAGGATAGGTTACCAATTCAGAGGAATGGAGCCGGTTCGCCGTATCGAACATGCGGGCCGCAACAATGGTTCGGCCATCCGCACTCCAGGATGGATCGACCAATGCAAGCGTGCTCTCGGACGAGACCTGAACGGGGTTGCTGCCGTCTGGGTCCGACGTCCAGATATTATCGGACCCGTCGACATCACTGATGTACGCAATGCGTGCACCATCCGGACTGAATACCGGCGAATGCTGAATGGCAGGCCCGCCATGCACCAATTCAGCGGCACCGCCCGCTGCTGGCATTGAGTAAATGTCTCCCAACACGTCGAACACGATCGTGTCGCCAACCGGACTGACAGCAACACTTATCCAGGTTCCTTCTGTCAGGGAGAGTTCGACCTCCTGATAAGGCTGCCCAGTTTGGGTAATATCCCATTCCTGCGCGTTGGATGTACATCCAGTTGACAAAGCCAGGCCCAACAGTCCGGCAGCTATAGTCGTCACTCTCATGAATGCCTTCTCCCCTCTGTGTTGCAGCGCTCAAGCCAGTAGAATGCGCGTTCGCCGGTCCGGCGGGTAGGCTTTCCTGCAGCTTCGACTTGACCATGTCGAGACCGCATCGGCGAAGGGGCCTACGACGCATGAAGAGGTGCGCCAAGCGCACCACTGGTCGCGCACTTCGCATCTGTCACGCGCTCCGAATTCTTTGCGATACATGAGACTGGCAATTTTTCGCTCTTTGGTACTGGAGGTTTCATGCGTTTTCCGAGAGTCCGGTCCATCCACAAATATGTCAGCCTCAGCTTCCTCGCTTTGTGGGCACTCCAGGCCGCATCCGGCCTTGCGATTAGCTTTCGAGCCGATATCGATGATTTCTTCCTCGGGCAGAAGAGCGTTCAAACCGAAACTGCCGCCCTGGCCAAAACGATCGAGACGCTTCAATCGGAAGGCGACGAAATCTCGTCAATCTGGATATCCGGTGGTCGGGACGGTCAATATGATGTCTATTTGGACCGCGATGGTGAAAGCCGCACAGTGCGAATTGACGGTAGCGGCGCACGCATCCGTGATCGGTCCGACGCCAATCGGTTTTCAGACGGCGCTATCTTCGAAACCCTGACGCAATTTCACAAATCGCTGATGTTGGGCTCAACGGGATACCTCTTCCTCACGATCTCCGGTCTCCTTCTGATATCAAATATCAGCCTTGGGCTGGTGGCTGGATGGTCTCAACGCAAACGCCTTAGAGCGTTTACAAAAGCCTCCTCCGTCCCGGCAGCTGCGGCATTGTCAGGCTGGCATTGGCGCGTGGGATTTTGGGGGGCAATTCCAGCGCTCTGCGTCATATTGGCGGGCACTGCCCTCACCCAGTCTGATCTGCTGGCAAATGGGCTGAGCGTGGAACAGAAAACCCCTGAAAGTCAGAAGCCCGCTCCAACGCACATCGTGGACTTAGGCACCGCGATGGATGTTGCACTCGGCGAGTATCCCGGATCTTCTCTCGTCGCGATCAATTTGCCCTCCGAAAACCGGCAATGGTACAAGTTTCGCCTGAAGGCACCCGGAGAAATGCCGAGCCTCTATGGTGCAACCCGCGTATTCGTCGGATTGGACGGCACGGTTCTGCTGGACCATGATGCTGCCAACAGCGCTCCGGAAGAGCGTGTAATTGAATCTCTTTACCCACTCCACACCGGACAGATAGGTGGACTGTTCGGGCGACTCATAAATGCCGCCGCCGGCATCTGGTTGTTGTTCATGATCGCTTTGGGCGTACAACTTTGGTTAGCCCGTCGTCGCGGGCAAGGCGCAATGAAATCGCCACCCGGTGGTGAATAAGTGACACGCCAAGAAATCAGGCGCGACAAACACATGGTCCCACTGGAATCAGCGCAAAGCTTGACTTACGAACCCGCCGGAAGGTCAATCCCGCGACAAACACACCATGATAGGGAAACCAGAATGGCCGACCGTAAGGACGACCTGATCAAGACCGGGCAACAGCCCCCACTCAGAAAAGCGCTTCCACCATTTGAAGGATTGCGGGCGTTCGACGCCATCGCCCGGCTCGGCGGCGTTCGAAAAGCGGCAAAATGGCTGGACCGGGACCATGCAGTTCTGAGCCGACATTTGCGGGCTCTTGAGGAATGGGTCGGAATAACCCTCGTGGAACGCGTTCCGACGGGCCTGATCCTGACCGAAGCTGGCAAGGACTATCATCGCTCAATTGCTCAAGCCCTTGATATGGTGGCGCACGCCACACTGGACCTGCTCAATCAGGGCATCCATCACCAGCTTCTGATATGGAGTACGCCCGGATTTGCACAGCAATGGCTGTCGCGCCGTTTGGCATCGCTTGAGCGCGCAAACCAAGGTGTGGAAATCGAGCTCAAGCCGTCCGTCAGTGCTCCGGACTTTCTCTCCCATGAGGCCACTGCTGATATTCGCTACTGGGCATCCTACGAAGATCTTGATGAGCTTCCGTCCCACCTGAGAAGCCAGGTGATCGCACAATCTCCTATCATTCCCGTAGCAAGCCCGGACTACCTTGAGAGCGCCCCTGAAATCCACAAACCTGAAGACTTGCTCAATCATCAGTTGCTTCATGAGAATACAACCGAAACTTGGGAAATCTGGCTGAACTCTCTTGGCGTCGATTGTGCCGATGGGCTCAAAGGTCCTCGCCTGTGGCAGGGCAACTTGACGAGCGATGCGTCCCGCCACGGACGGGGCATTGCCCTGACCAACCCCTTGCTCGCCGAAAAGCACCTTACAAGAGGCGACCTGGTCTGGATCGGCAAGGATAATCCGACTTTTCCAGCAAGGCGGGGCGACTATGTTTTGATCGCCCGTCACGATCGTTGGAACGAACCAAGCTTGCGAAAATTCCGTCAATGGCTGACCAACACGATCGCCAAGGACACGCCTCAGTTCAAGCCAGGCAGCTAGCTCAGCGCGTCCACAGCGGCATTGAAGAAATCATTATCCAGGATCGCTTCCGAGAATTTTGGCTTCGACCGGCAACTTAGAACGGTCAGCACAATTCCACGACTGGGATTGACGTAGATATATTGCCCGAAGATTCCCCGTGCGCTGAATGCGCCTTCCTTAAAATCACCGTCGCGGTCAGGCACGGGCCACCACATATACCCGTAGTTCAATGGGTCGGATCCCGCCATACGTGGCTCAGTAGCTTCCTTGAACCAACCTTTCGGTACGACCGATTCCCCGTCGATCACCCCGCCATTCAGCGCGAAGAGTCCTAACCGGGCATAGTCATGCAAGTTCGCGCAGATACCACTGCCGGCAACCTCAAGCCCGTCCGGTGACTCCAGCCACCATGCGGCGTCTGCCTGCATGCCAAGACGCGACCACATGGTTTCGGAACAATAGTCAGACAGCCACTTCCCGGTTGCCGCTTTGACCAGTGCACCCACAACATGGGTCTCGCCCGTGCTATAGTTCCAGACCGTTCCCGGCTCGGCAATGCGGGGCAAAGAGGCCATGAATTTCATGATTTCACCCGGTTTTTGCCCAACCTGGATATCCAGCATGGTGCGGCGTTCAGACTCCGCCACCGTGTGAGTATCGTCCCACTTCACACCTGACGTCATCTGCAGCAAATGCTTGATGGAGACCCCATCGTAGCCACTACCGGACAGTTCAGGCAGGTACTTCACGAGTTGGTCATCAACGCTGTCGATGAAGCCATCCTTGATCGCCGTACCAACCAGCGTTGTCGATACTGACTTGGCCATGGACATCGACATCCATCGCGTATCCGGCCCGATGCCCTGATCATAGTATTCGTGAACGATATGCCCATCCTTGATCGCCAACAGTCCGACGAGGCGGTTCTGAGATACGTAGTCGAACAGATCGTAGGATTTACCATTCGCCTGAATAGACATATCGCTCAGCGGCGTCGCCGCATATGGCAAGGCAGACACCGTGTCACCAGCCTTGATGGTGCGAGTGGGGAAAATCTCGTGTGTATGGCTGAACGTATGCATCTGAACATCTGGCATCAATTTGCCAGCATAAGCCGTCACGATGTCACCGAACTGCGGTTCGCGCTGAGAGAATGCTGTCACGAATAGTCTCCTAGGTTAGCGCAGCGACAATCAGGAGGTGGCGCGCGCTTTGTGGTGACAATACATTTCGATACCGGCAGACTCAGGTGCCAAGCAAAGGTATTCTGGTGCCCCCGCCGCACCAGCTGTTATACATTTCGCGCCTCACATTTCCGTCTGTCGACGCGAAGACTGACCCCAGAAAATACAAGGGATATAGTATGACCGATGCAAATGAGACTTGGCACATGTATGTGCCGAAACCTTATCGGGCGTCTGACCCGCTCTCGATCATAGCCGCCTACCCCTTTGGCCAGATAATCACCAGCTGCGGCGACCTGCCCTATGCGACCTCGGTCCCCATGTACGTGGTGACAACATCGACTGGTCACACTGAGCTGGTGGGGCACATGGCGCGGAACAATCCACACGCCACCACCCTGGCCGCCGGCCAAAACGCGCTTGCGACCTTTCATGGCCCGAACGCATATATCTCGGCAAGCTGGTACAAGGACCAGCCAACCGTTCCGACCTGGAACTACATTGCTGCGCAAGTACGAGGGACGCTTCATCCGATTGATGATGCCGAGGCTCAACTGGAGATCATGCGGATCACGATTGCCCAAAGCGAAGCGGCGTCCCAATCCGCGTGGCGTATGGAGCACGCACCCGATGGCAAAGTCGACAGCCTGATTCCCCGTATCCGCTCCTTCAGGATCACCATCTCAAATATCGATGCGGTGACAAAGTTGAGTCAGACCCATCCGCTTGCGGATCAGAAGCGGGTTGTCGACGCCCTCGAAACTCACAGCAACGTTCAGGATCAGGAAATCGCGCGGCACATGCGCAGTCTTTGGCAAAAATAGTCACATCGCATTGGTCATGCACCATCGGTGCTGAAACCGCACCACTCCAATCGGTTTAGTCATCTTTTCCCTTCCGCCGCCTGAGCCCAACATGGGTTCAAACAATTGAAAGGGACGCACAATGGCGATCGCGCATCGGAATACAGCCCAGTGGCAGGCCATGGACGCCTCTCACCACATACACCCGTTCTGCGATCCAAAAACACTCGCAGAACGTGGCGTGCGCGTCATAACGAGCGCAGACGGCTGTTATGTTTATGACAGCGACAACAACAAGATCCTAGATGGGATGGCTGGCCTTTGGTGTGTGAATGTCGGGTATGGTCGCCAGGAACTGGTTGATGTTGCGACCGCGCAGATGGAGCAATTGCCATTCTACAATTCGTTCTTTCAAAGCTCGACGCCTAGCCAGATCGAACTTGCGCAAAAACTGTCAGAGATCGCACCGGGGAACCTCAACCATTTCTTTTTCGCCAATTCCGGATCCGAGGCGAATGACACCGTAATCCGCATGGCGCGCCACTATTGGCACGTCCGCGGCAAGCCAAAGAAACACAAGTTCATTGGCCGTCATCTCGGATATCATGGCAGCACGCTTGCCGCGACCAGCCTCGGCGGCATGAAGCACATGCATGATATGGGATCATCCATGCTTCCTGGCTTCGAGCACATCATGGAACCCCACTGGTACGCTCACGGAGGGAATATGAGCCCCGAGGAGTTTGGTCTCCGGGCAGCGCATGCATTGGAAGAAAAAATTCTCGAAGTTGGAGCAGACAATATCGCCGCATTCATCGGCGAACCAATTCAGGGCGCTGGTGGCGTCATCGACCCACCTCCCAATTACTGGCCCGAGATTCAGAAGATCTGCCGCAAGCATGATATCCTTCTGGTATCAGACGAGGTCATCTGTGGTTTTGGACGTCTGGGGGAATGGTTTGGATGCCAGCACTATGGTGTCCAGCCTGACATCATGCCGATGGCCAAAGGCATGTCATCCGGCTATCTGCCGATTTCTGCGGTGGCTTTCAGCGATGAGATATTTGAGACCATCAATGAAGGTGGTCCCATCTCTCATGGCTACACCTATTCCGGGCACCCCGTCGCTTGCGCGGTTGCGAATGCCAATATCAACATTATCGAACGCGAAGGCTTGGTGGATCGCGTAAAGAATGATGTCGGCCCCTATCTGCACGCACGGCTCCAGCAGCTATTTAATGAACATGCAATCATTGGTGAAGTACGCGGAGCTGGCCTGATTGCCGGTCTTCAGCTCATCAAGTCACGGGAAGCATGCGAACACTTCACGGCTGAAGACAATGCGGCGAATATCTGTCGTGACATATGCCTCGATAAAGGCCTGATCATGCGTGCCGTCGGACAGGCAATGGTGATCTGCCCTCCGCTTACCATCACGCATGCTGAAATAGACGAACTGATCGACATCGCGTCTGCCGGCCTTTCGGAAACGGCTGCCTGCTTGGGAGTCGCATGACATGTCCGTCATGCAAGTCTCGACTGCGGACTCCGTAGCGACGTCGAATGCTCTGCTGCACCGGTTGAAGGAGCGCATAGCCGCATCGTCTGTGGAAAAATCATTTACCGTGACCAATCCCGCAGACGGATCCATTGTGGCAAAAGTGCCGGATCTTGGCGCGCCGGAAACGGAAAAAGCGATTGCGCTGGCAAATGATGCACAGGTTGCATGGGCCGGGCTGACGGCGGGAGAACGCGGAGCGATACTACGGCGGTGGCATGACCTTATTCTCGCATCAGAAAAAGAACTTGGCGAAATACTGACACTCGAACAGGGCAAGCCTTTGGCAGAAGCCCGCCGGGAAGTGACGTTTAATGCCAGCTATATTGAATGGTTCGCTGAAGAGGCCAAACGCGCTTACGGTGATGTGATACCGACCAGCGCGTCCTCCCGGCGACAGCTCGTCATCAAGCAGCCCGTGGGAATTGTCGGCGCCATTACGCCCTGGAACTTTCCGAGCGGCATGATAACCCGCAAGGCTGCGCCTGCACTGGCCGCCGGGTGCGTGATCATCCTGAAGCCATCCGATGAAACGCCCTTGTCAGCGCTGGCACTGGAATGCCTGGCAGAGGATGCCGGTTTCCCAGCAGGCGTTTTCCAGGTCATCACTTCGAAAGATCCAGCGCCCGTTGCCCAGACACTGACCAGCCATCCACTCGTTCGCAAGATCTCCTTCACCGGATCTACGCGCGTTGGAAAACTACTGATGCAGCAAAGCGCCGACAGCGTAAAACGCATGTCACTCGAACTGGGTGGGAACGCGCCCCTCATCGTGTTCGATGATGCAGACATCGATTCAGCCGTCGCAGGCGCGCTGGTCGCAAAGTTTCGCAATGCTGGACAAACATGCATCTGCGCCAATCGCATTTTACTACATACGTCCATCAAGGACGCATTTCTTGATAAATTCGTGGCAGCGGCAGAGGCCATGAATGTTGGGGACGGACTCGATCCATCTTCTGACATGGGGCCAATGATCAACACCGCCGCTAAGAACAAGGTTCAGTCTCTGATAGCAGACGCTGTCGAAAAGGGCGCGACAGTGTCCGCGTCTCGTCACTCCTCAGACGTCGGAAATTTCATGCCGCCGACCATCCTGTGCGATGTCACAACGGATATGGACATCGCACACACTGAGATTTTTGGCCCAGTTGCGCCGGTTCTCGTTTTCGAAAACGACGAAGACGCCATCGCATTGGCCAATGATACGCCTTATGGGCTCGCCGCATATTTCTGGACCCGAAAGCTTTCGCGCGCCTGGCGTGTCGCTGAGCAATTGGAAGTCGGCATGGTTGGATTGAACGATATTGCGATCTCAGGAGAGGCAACACCTTTCGGAGGCGTCAAGGAATCCGGCATCGGGCGCGAGGGGTCTCGCTACGGCCTCGATGACTATCTGAATGTGAAGTATATCGCGATGGGGGGAATCTGATGTTCTACCCGAATACGGTTTCGACAAAATTTCACCTCCTGAAAGCCAGCGCTATCATGGCTATCGCTTCTGCGACGGTGCCAATGGCCGCACTGGCCCAGGACGCCGCAACGGATAATCCAGCAGCTCTCATCGCCGAGCTGCAGGAAAAACTACGCTTACAGGACGAACGACTGGCGCGCCTTGAGCGGATGCTGAAAGACGCGACAAATGTGCCAGCCAAGCTTGCAACAAGCGACCGGGACACGTCCCCCGTTGACGTGGCAGAAGCCACGGTCGCAGATACGCGTCCTGCCGCCCCGACTGGGAATCTCAACATAAGTGGCGATATGCGCCTCAGATATGAGCATAACTCGTCTGATGGCGACGAACGCGATGATGCGCGCGGCGTCGTGCGTGGGCGTATCGCGGCCACATATGCCGCGTCACCTACTCTCGAACTTGGTGCCAGGCTCGTCACTGGAGATCCTGACGATCCAAATTCAGCCGACGTTTCGCTCTCCAACTTCAATGACGATCTTCAGGTAAGCCTGGACCAAGTTTACGGCATCAAGACGTTCGGCAAATTGTCCGTGCTGGGCGGAAAATTTGCGAACCCATTCCGGCGCACGGATCTCGTCTGGGATGGCGATGTGAACCCGCAAGGCTTGGCAGCCCGCTACGCGGCTCTCGACAATGGTTCGACTCGTATCGGGGGTAGCGCGCTGTTTTTCCCGATTGAGCGTTCGACCGCCGCCCAAGACAGCACAGCATCCGGATTTCAGCTCACCCTCGATCAAAAAGCCAGCGAAGCGTGGGAGTTCGGATTTGCTGCCGGATACTACGACTATGAAATCGAGGCGGTTGGCACAGCAGACTCCGGTGATACACGCACCAACTTGCTTGATGGTTCAGGCGCTTATCTGTCCGATTTTGATCTTCTCAATATCATGACGGAAGCGTCCTTTTCCGGCTTTGGAGATCGCTGGCCACTGGAAATCAAGGCTGAATATGTTCGAAATCTCGGTGCGGACGATTATGATACAGGCTATTCAGTCTCCGCATCGCTTGGACAGGCGAGCGCGCCAGGAACCTATAGTTTCGGATATGGCTATCATGTCGCAGAAGCCGACTCGGTATTCGCGGCCTTTGCGCAAGATAACATACCATATGCCAGCAACTATCTTCAGCACACATACTCGTTCTCCTACGCACTCAGCGAGCACCTCCAGATGAATACGAGCCTGTATGCGTATCGGCTCAAGGATGAAATCCTCATCCCGTTCGCCACCGACGACTGGCAACAGCGACTTCGCGTAAATCTGGTCGCGAACTTCTAGACCCTCCTTCATATATCGGACCCACATTTCAAAGGATTGTTGACTTGCGTATTGGCACCCCAAAAGAACTCAAGAACCGTGAATATCGCGTGGGCCTGACGCCACAAGGCGCCCAGGAACTCGTACGGTCGGGTCACTCTGTATTCGTCGAAACCGGCGCGGGCGAAATGGTTGGATTTTCTGACGAACTGTATGAATCGGCAGGCTGCACAATTTCCACGAACGCGGACGAATTGTTCGACTCTTCCGATATGATCATCAAGGTGAAAGAACCTCAGCCGGTTGAGATCGCGCGCCTGCAACCACGACACACGCTGTTCACCTATCTTCATCTGGCACCAGACCCTGAACAGACCCGCGGACTTTTGAAGTCGGGCGCTACCTGCATTGCCTATGAAACAGTAACCGACCGGTTTGGACGCTTGCCTTTGCTTACCCCAATGAGTGAAGTGGCCGGACGCTTGTCAGTTCAGGCTGGCGCCAAGTATCTTGAAATAGCTCAAGGTGGCTCGGGAACACTATTGGGTGGCGTTACCGGCGTCGCTCCAGGCAAGGTACTCGTCATCGGAGGTGGCGTCGCAGGACGGAATGCGGCGGAAATGGCCGTCGGGCTGGGAGCAAATGTCACCATCCTCGATCGCTCACTTGATCGTCTTCGGGAACTGGACGCATTCTTCGCGGGTCGCGCCCGCTGTCTTTACTCCACATCGGCTGCGATCGAAGCTTCACTTCTGACCGCTGATTTGGTGGTCGGGGCTGTCCTGCTTCCCGGGTCGGCTGCGCCAAAGGTCGTTTCAGCCGAACAAATCTCGATGATGAAGCCCGGATCAGTGGTTGTGGATATCGCCATTGATCAAGGCGGCTGTTTCGAAACCAGCCGTCCGACCACACATGACGAACCCGTCTACAATGTTGATGGTGTCTGCCACTATTGCGTTACCAATATGCCAGCAGCAGTTGCCCGAACATCCACAATCGCCCTGTCAAACGCCACCCTGCCCTATGCGATGGCGCTGGCCGATTTGGGCACCGAACAAGCCGTGAAGACCGATCCACATCTGCATGCCGGCATCAATGTAGCCCATGGTGACATTGTCCATCCCGAAATTGTCGCGGCGATGGCTGGCCTCATATGACGTCAAGCCGGATATCCTGAGATTTACGGCACTTATGGCGACCATCGTCGCGGAACTTGCCCCCCCATACGAACCCGGCCTGAACAAGGCCGGGTTTGGCAAATTTTAGAGCAAGACTTGAGCGCTGCGAAAGATGGCGCGAATGACATCCCATTCCGCTCTTCGCAACATTTGGTTAACCTTGATCTCCAAGATGCAAGGCAGCGGTATCGCTTCGGCTTACCACCTCTTTTTCTGGAACTGTCTTAATTACGAAGGCCCAAGTGTTCATGCCTGCAGTCAAGCTGTCTGAATCCGCCGCTTCCTTTTCCATCGCTCAAATAATTGCCCACGATCTCAGCGTTCGCGAAGCGCAGGTTGCGGCGACGATTGGGCTCATTGAAGAGGGCGCGACCATACCTTTCATCGCACGCTATCGGAAGGAACGTACGGGCGGCCTGGACGACACTCAATTGCGGCAATTGGCAGAGCGCTACACCTATCTGACAGAGCTACAAGCAAGGCGTGAAACAATCCTGTCGTCCATTGGTGAGCAGCAAAAACTCACGCGCCCGCTTGAGCGTGCGATCTGGAATGCTGAAACCAAGGTTGAGTTGGAAGACCTTTACCGACCGTATAAGCCGAGACGTCGAACGCGGGCGACAATTGCACGTGAACAGGGGCTCGAGCCTTTGGCCGAAACACTCCTGAAATGTGCAGGTGATCCTGAAAAACTGGCTGTTGCCTATGTTGATGGCACGAAGGATGTGGAAACGGTATCGGCAGCTCTCGAAGGTGCCCGAGACATTCTGATCGAACGAATGGTCGAAACTCCATCCATCGTCCGCCACGTCCGGGAAAAGGTCTGGGAGGCGGGTGAATTGAGTTCACGGCTGGTCAAAGGCAAACAGGCTGACAAATTTCGGGATTATGCGGACTTCGCTGAACCGCTCGAGAAAATGCCGTCCCACCGCGCTCTCGCAATGTTGCGCGGAGAGAAAGAAGGCGTACTGAAAGTCGGGGTCGGAATCCAGACACGCAAGGCTGATACGCCGCGTCAGGCAATCGCTCGAATCTGTCAGGAATTTGGCATTAACGCATCGGGTAGCATCGGTGATCGCTGGATGCGGGAAACCGCCGAAAAGGCTTGGTCGACCAAGCTTGCCAAATCCGGTGCCTCTGACTCGCTGGCCCGTTTGAAGGAGCGTGCCGAGGCAGAAGCGATCCAAGTATTCTCCAACAATCTCAAGGATTTGCTTCTCGCCGCGCCGGCCGGAAAGAAAACGGTCATGGGCATTGATCCCGGCATCCGAACCGGGTGCAAGATTGCCGTAGTCGATGCGACTGGCAAATTGCTCGATACCGCCACCATTTATCCTCATGCGCCGCGCAATGATCGCGCGGGCGCACTGACCATCATAACGCGACTTGCCGCCAAGCACGGCGTGGATCTTGTCGGCGTTGGCAATGGCACAGCCGGCCGGGAAACGGACGCTCTGGTTGCTGAGTTGGGTAAGGCAGCACCGGAGCTGAAACTGGCCAGCATCATGGTGTCGGAAGCTGGCGCCTCCGTCTATTCGGCCTCACAGCTAGCTGCTGACGAGTTTCCGAATCTGGATGTCAGCTTGCGTGGGGCAATTTCCATTGCACGGCGCCTTCAGGACCCGCTGGCCGAACTGGTCAAAATCGAACCGAAAGCGATTGGCGTCGGCCAGTACCAGCATGATGTCGATCAGGCTGCACTCGCCCGCTCGCTCGACGCGGTTGTGGAGGATTGCGTGAATGCGGTTGGCGTCGACGTCAACACAGCCTCCGCTCCCCTCCTCACGCATGTCTCCGGACTTAACACGACGCTGGCCAGCAACATCGTCGCTTTCCGCGACCAGAATGGACCGTTCTTGACACGCAAACAGTTGAAGAAAGTCCCGCGCATGGGCGCAAAGAGTTTCGAGCAATCGGCTGGATTCCTGCGCATCGTTGGAGGCAAGGACCCGCTGGATGGATCCGCCGTACACCCGGAGTCCTACCCAATTGTCGAACGCATCGCCAAGGCAACGAAACAATCAGTGAAGTCCCTGATCGGCAACAAGGCAGTCCTGTCACAACTCAACCCAGCTGACTTCGCTGATGCGACATTTGGTGTTCCTACAATCCGGGACATTATCGCCGAACTGGAAAAGCCAGGCCGCGATCCAAGACCTGACTTCCAGACCGCGAGCTTCCAGGAAGGCGTCAACGAAATCGTCGACCTCAATCCCGGCATGAATCTGGAAGGCGTGGTGACAAACGTCACCGCCTTTGGCGCCTTTGTAGATATTGGCGTTCATCAGGATGGCCTCGTTCACATATCTCAACTGGCAGACCGCTTCGTGGAGTCACCGCGCGACGTGGTCAAAGCTGGCGACATTGTGCGCGTTCGCGTGCTGGAAGTGGATATAGACCAGAAGCGGATCAGCCTGAGCATGAAGTCGTCCGCCGACTCGCAAGCGGGCACGCGTCCCAAACCGGCGCCCAAGGCGCAACCTCGAAAAGCGCTCGAGCCGACAGCTGAAGCACCCCCGAGCAGCCCATTCGACGTGCTGAAATCTCTCAAGCGCTAGCCCACTTGCATAACGGTATTCGAAAGTTAGCTCTCCACTCCAATTCGCAACATGTCAGCCCCAATCCCTCATTGACTGGCAGGGTTGCCGCCAGATGGCCGGCATATGAGTGAATATCTGCCTCCAGGCAGATAGGCCGACACCCCGAATTGGCAGATGATGATCTAAAAGACTCATTTTGCGAATAATTTTCATTTGCAAAACAGATTGCCACGCGCTATCCCGACCCCACATTGCGACTGAGTTGCATTAACGCATTATCTGGAGGGGTCCATGAACCACATCGTAAACCGTAAAACCGCCCTGTTCGGGGCCACAGCGATCGTATCGATCATTATGCTTCAGGCACCAGCCTCCGCGCAGGAAGACGCGAACACTGACAGTGAGGAGTTCCTCGGCACGCTGACGCTCGGCGAGAGTAAAAGGGAAGTCCAGACCGACACCGCCACACCAGTCACGGTCGTCGATCAGGAAGAAATAGAAGACCGCCAAGCTGGCACTGTTGCGGAATTGATTGACTCCGTTCCTGGCGTCTCCCTCGTAAACGGCTCCACCCCGATCGGATCCGGGATCAATATTCGTGGCTTTGGCGCCAACGGCACTTACGGAACTGACCAGAAAGTAGCAATTCAGGTCGATGGCGCGAGCGTGGGCTCGGAAGAACTCTATCGTATTGGCACCCAGCTTTATACCGATCCGTATCTCTACAAGAGCGTCGAAGTGATCCGCGGGACTGTCGGAAGCTTTGAGTACGGATCTGGTATTATCGGTGGGGTTGTGCGCCTTGAGACGATCGATGCGTCAGACCTCACGGGCGGCGAAACGGGGCTCGCCTTCCGTCAAACCCTCGGCGGCGCAACCAATATGGACGGATTCAACTCCTCCAGCACGCTCGCAGTCCAACCCACGGAAAACCTTGAGCTCCTTGCGAACTATTCCTGGCGCGAGCAACACAATCAGGAAGATGGTAATGACAATGTCATTGAGAACAGCGAATTTGAACTGCCCTCCTATCTGCTGAAGGCCCGCTATACGGTCGGGGACCACAGCATGCGCGCCAGCTATACCAATTCTGAGACAACCGAACGGGACAAACCATACGACTCCTTCGGTACGACCGGCGGCGCATTTGGAAATGTGGATCGTGACACCAAGTCCGAAACGATATCGCTTGCCTACAATTTCAATCCTATCACGAATGATTTGGTGAACCTTGATGCGGTGTATTCCTACGCCAATCAGGAAATTGATCAGGAATGTATTGTCGGCAGTGGCCCGTTCGGATGCTTCGCCACGGTCGATGCCGACCATCGCTACGAGACAACGAAGTTCACCGTGAAGAACACAGCCTATATTGAAACAGGCGCTCTGGTGCATGATTTGCGCACGGGCATCGAGTTCATCCAGAAAGAACGTCTTGATGCAAATTCGGCCCCAGGCGGTGAAGACAATCGCATCGCCCTGTTCGTAGTCGACCAGATCGACTTTCTGGATGGATGGACATTCGCACCAGCCCTTCGGTTTGAAAGCTCAGAAGTCGAGGGGACCCTTGATGATGGCAGCGCTGCGAGCTATGACAATGACGCGCTCATGGGCGGGGCATCGCTCCGTTATCAGTTTGACAATGGCGTTGCCCTCTTCGGAAGCTATGCTTACACGGAAAGCCTCCCCATTCTCGATGACCTCGAGAACGAGGTCTATATGAGCCAGCCAGAGATCGGGAAGACTTATGAGTTCGGCGCATCCTACGACCTTATCGGTGTCCTTGGACAGGATGATACGCTTTCCATGAAGGCCAATTATTATCACACGGATCAGGAAGATAACACGTCTTACTCAGGTGTGGACTCGATCGAAATCCAGGGGCTGGAGCTTGAAGGATCGTACGCCCGCCGCGACGGCTACTATGCTGACCTCAACGCCAATATCGTTGATGCAGAACAGACCCGCACAGACAGCACCGTCGCGGATTGGACGAATGCTCCAGCCAACACGCTGCGCCTCACGCTCGGCAAGCGCTTATCGAGATTGGCCGATCTGTCCAGCGAGTTCGTGCTGGCAGATGAAGCAGACCGCAATGGCACGACGACCCCGGGCTTTGCCACTGTCAATTTGCGCGCAACGATCACTCCGCAGGAAGGTGTCCTGAAGGACACATCCTTCCGCTTCGGGTTTGAAAACCTGTTCGATCATAATTACACGCCGCTCCTTTCTACGCGTCCGGCGGCTGGGCGGAACATCAAGTTCACGGTGTCGAAAGCCTTTTAGACAGTACCCCACCGATGCGAGCACCATGCGCGGCTGCCAACAGCTGCATGGTGCTCGCAACAATTCGCCAAACATTCCCGCAGCGAACTGAGTTTCAAAGCGAAATCTGATTGGAAACCCGCATGCTCACAATGTTTCAAAACTTATATGATGTCGGCGGTCCCATCCTTACCATCCTTCTGCTTGCATCCATTTTCACGCTCGCCCTGACAGGCTTCAAATACTGGCAATTTCGGTCGGATCAGATCGGACGCCTGAAGCCGCTCAAATCTGCCATCCGCGCTCTGGACGCTGGCGATGAGCAAGATGCATCGGATCAGCTCCGCGCATCGAAACATTGGCTGGCGAACATTCTTCTGTCCGCTTTGCCGCTACGCGGGCGAGAAGGCCTTGTTGCCCGACTCGAAGCCGAAGCCGACCTCGCGTTGCAACCCTATGAAGGTGGCTTTCGCGTCCTTGATACGATTGCTCAATTGGCCCCCCTGCTAGGGCTTCTCGGAACGGTGCTGGGGATGATTGAGGCGTTCCAGGCCCTGCAATCTGCGGGATCACAGGTAGATCCGGCAGCCCTTGCTGGCGGTATCTGGGTCGCCCTGCTGACCACCGCCGCAGGCCTCTCCGTCGCCATGCCTACATCCATTGCGCTGTCCTGGTTTGAAGCTCAGACTGACCGCGAACGCGCTTTCGCCGAGCATGCATTCACAGTCCTCGTTACACCGGAGACGCGCGAGACGTCAGCCAGAGAAATAGTTGCTGCTGGATATGGCACTTAAGCGCACCCGTCCACGCCGTCGCGCGTCGATCACGTCCCTTATCGACGTGATCTTTCTGCTGCTGCTTTTCTTTATGCTGGCTTCTAGTTTCTCAAAGTTTTCCGAGGTCGAGATAGCCTCAACCACTGCAGCCGCCGGTAAGACCTCCGACAACCCCATCCTTATACTAACCATTGGAGCTGATACCCTTCTGCTGGACGGAAAGGCGGTCCCGCTGAGTCATCTCGCTTACAAGCTCGAAATACATGAAAATGATGAAAGCGTACCGACAGTGGCGGTGAAGTTAACAGACGATGTTACCACGCAAACACTGATTGATGTCCTCGCTGAACTGAAACGTACGCCCTGGATTGAGGTGCTCGTGGTGGAGCCGACATGAAGCGTAGCAAACTGCAAACCCGCCGCGATCCCGTGATCTCACTGATCAACATCGTATTCCTGATCCTGATCTTCTTCATGATTGCAGGAACGCTCGCCTCCCCACCTGATCCATCTGTAAGATTTGTTCAGACCCAAGATCTCGAATGCTGCGTCCCTCCAGACGCGGTGTCGATCGACAAGACCGGTCAATTACGCCGGGGAGGCGCTCCGGTCAGCCTGGAGAGTCTTCTCGACAGCCCGGCGGCAGATACGTCTTCCCTACGCCTTCTTCCCGATCGCGAACTGCCAGCAGTGCAACTCCTCAAGCTGGTGAAAGAGCTTCGAGCGAGCGGTAGGACCAACATCATTGTCGTGACGGAGGACACCACAGGATGACGAAAGCGAATGTGGTCAAATTCTCGATTGCGCTGTCAGCAGCGGCAGCGGCCCACTTGAGTGTGTTGGCGTATACAGTCCCTCACGCTCCGCCGGCATTGGTGGCAGGAAACAGCTTCGGCGTGCAGTTTGGAACAATGGCCTCGTCGACAAATGCTTTCCAGCACGAAGCCCCGCCATCGGACGAACCTGAACCAAGCCCAGCACAATCAGAACAGCCGCCCGCCACCCGCTCCTCACCGTCACCTCAATCACCGGAGGCAGCCCCCAAAGTCGAGAAGACAGCTCCGGATGAGCCCAAATCCGAAACTCTCGTTGCAGACGCTGACCCGCTTTTGCCTGAAGAAAACACTGACGAGCCGGCCGTTGTAGACCGTCAAATCAAGCCGGCAGCTCAGACAGCGCCAACCACGGCAGTTTCCTCTGCGACCTCAGCGGCACCCCAGACAGAACCCGCCGAGTACAAGCCAGCTGGCAACAACTCACACCGAAAAGCCAAAACGTCTGTCAATGCGAATAGTCCAGCTACCAAGAAATCTGGCGGCGACTCTGCTGCAAGCGCAAAGTCCCCAGCAGCAGGAAATTCGGAGCATTCGAACTATTCGGGAGAGGTGATGAGACACTTGTCCCAACTGCGTAGACCGCGCGCTTCCGGTCCCGGATCCGCTCATATTCGATTCACGGTTTCCCCTCGTGGTACGATCAAACACATTGAAGTCTCCCAAAGCTCTGGCTCATCCAGGTTTGATCGTCAGGCCTTGATCTTTGTGAAGAAAGCATCGCCATTTCCCGCTCCGCCAACTGGCATCAGCCACAGCTTTACTGTCGAGATTGAGGGGTCTTGAGGATATTCCGAGGGAACAACTTGAAAATCAGTCCGTCGAGCCAAACCGAACCGAAACGTGTCCAAGCTCATTCCCAGGCTCAATCTCGTGATTGAACGCATCAGCAGAAAGGGTGAAAGTAACGCTCTCATGCTGATGCTCGCCATGTTCGCGAGCAGCTTCAAGATGCAAGATGTACTCGCCTGGACCAACTGTGTGGCCATCATCTGTCCGGCCATCCCATACAAGTTTGTATTGTCCGGGGCGCCGGGTTGGACCTGAGATCGCATCGACAAGGCTCCCGGCCTTTCGGCCAAATCGTCGGTGCCAGTAATAGTTCTCCTCCATCCAGCGCGCTTGTTGACCGGCAAGCATGAGAATCCGCACCAAATTTCTGTCTTTGTCTGCAATCCATACCGCCACATAGGGGCGCTCATAGTCTGCAATATCTTGATCGGGAATCTCGAACTCAATGGAAAATTCATAGCCCGTCGTCCAGCTTGCCTCTATCTCGCTGGTCGCCTTCCCCTCAGGCTTCAAGCCACCCCAACCTGAAGTCTGATGATGTCTTTCATCCTCCGTCACGATCTCCGCTTCTACGCCCGGCAGACTCTCCACGAGATTCAATCCTCTCTTGAGGTCCATCACCAGGAGTGCCGTTGCAAGTGCGTCTGCGGTGATGGCATCTGACGCATAGACCGTCGCCGTGAGAGCGTGAAAGACTGGCCAGCCATCTGCGGGGGATATGACATGGCTATAGGGCTGCCCCCCAACCAAACGATCACGAGGTCCCGAACCGCTTGTTGCGACCGCCCCTTCATTTATCTGCACACGGCCTTCTAACGCTGATCCGCCTTCTCCAAGCTCAGAGCCGCGGGTGATCGCGACGGCCCATTGTCCGTCTTGAGGGCCTGCGCCCCAGGTCCGTATGTCACCCCCAATGTTCATCAACAGTCCTGAAACCTTTGGGGACGCGGCAATGGCCGCCTCGACTGCCGTGTCCAGAATATACCCCTTTGCCAAAGAATCGGTAGCGAAAATCACCTCATCCGGTCGGTTGACGGTTCCCTTCCCTGCATCAATTTCAACACTGGCGCGCCGTATCTCTCCAGCAGTTATTCGCATGGCGGGACGGTTTGGCAATTTGTTCTCACGTTCGGCGACGGCCCATGTATCGATCAAGCTGCCAATACGACAGCTCAGCGCATTCGACGTTTGCATCCGATAGGCTTCACAGCGCTCCAGTACACGAACCATATCGTCAGACACTGTCGTGTCGATGGAGCGATTTAGACGTGATATCTCGCTGGAGTTGTCATACGTGCTGAATACGCCGCGCAAACGTTCGATCTCCTTGAGAATCGCCTCCTCTGCCTTGTCGGCATCTGTCTCTGAGGGGGCATTCACAACAATATCCAGGGACGTTCCGAGAACATGATCATGATGTCGTTTGAACATATCCGCCGTCGCGACACCGGGTAACATGGCCAGCAGAACGGATGTCAAAGCCATGCCTGACAAGGTCTTTCGCATCGAAATCTCCGTGGGTTGAGCGTGCAGACGCGCTGACTGCACTTAAAAGGCGCTGAGCACGACGGCCGCCGCAAAAACCAAAAATCTCTACTTGCAACTAAATCGCATTCTCAGTACATGCAAGTGATAATTATTCTCAATAACGTGACTGAGGGGTCTTTATGACAATTCTGAAATTTGGTGCAGCCGGAATCTTATCGGCTACCACGCTTTGCGCAGCCGCTTACGCTCATACATCTTTTATGTATCCCAATGCATTCGTCACGACGGAAGGCGATCACGTCACTGTGCAGGCATCCTTTAGTGAGGACCCCTTCGTGCCAGAGATCGCCGTTCTTTCGGAGGACTATCATGTCATTCTTCCGGATGGCTCGCGGGAAGACTTCAAGACCCTAACCCAGTTGCGCCAGGTGGTTGTTCTTGAAAGTGATCTGGACACCGAGGGAACCTATCGATTTACCACCGGTGTCCGCTTGGGTCGAAAAAGCAAGAAGGCCCTTGTTGATGGTGAATGGCAGGCGGTTTTCGGACCCGATGCGGAAGTTCCTCAAAATGCAACCGAGGTCATCACCAGTCAGACCGAAACGGTTGCTGACGTCTATGTGACGAAAGGAGCTTCCACGTGGGAGGCGGTCAACTTGCCAATCGGCCGCTTGCTTATCACGCCCGTCACCCACCCAAACGAGATTTATCTAGGAGAGGGATTTGAATTCAAGCTCCTCTTCGATGGCCAGCCGCTTGCTGGCCAATCTGTGGAAATCAAACGGCAGGGCGGAACTTATGAAACGCCGAAATACGAACGCCATGTAGAGGCAGATGACTCCGGAACCGTGAGCCTGTCTTTCGACAAGCCAGGCAAATACCTCCTCATGACCCGTCACGCGGTGGACGCGCCAGAAGGCGCAGAGACTGATGAACGCAGCTACACAACCTCCCTGACTTTCGAAGTTGCTCGGTAAAAACCCTTCCACCAGAACGGAAACCCAAACATGAAATCCATTTACCCGGTCTTGTTGACCCTGGCGCTCGCGCCTCTCGCCGCGTGTGCCACCCATGACACCAAAGCGTCGGCTGAAGCCGAGACTGCAAGCGCGACCGCAGTCACGCCTGAGTCCGAAACTCCACGTCGTTCCGCTGACGGACATAGCAAGGATGCATTCTTCCAAAAGTATGACCTCGATGGAGATGGGCAAGTCACCGAAGCCGAATTCATGTCAGAGCGCGCGAACGGCTATCTCAGACGCGATGCCAACGGAGACGGAAATGTCCAGTCTGAAGAATATGTTTCCGAGTATGAAACCCGTTTGCTCGAGCAACTTGAGGCACAGCGCAAACGCCAAATCGACCAGGCAGATTTCCGGTTTACCGTGCTTGACACAGACGAAGATGGAAATCTCTCGCTCGACGAATTCCACGCCTCCGGCAAGCGCATGTTCTCGACCCTCGACACGAACAAGGACGGATCGGTCGACGATCTGGACAACAAAGATAATTACTAGTCCAGACAGTGCTGAACAAAAACAACCAATCCTCTTGCTGGAATCCAATGGAAGGAGGCGCCTGCCCCCTTCCATTGGATGGCATCCTGACGATTTCCTATTTCGAGATCCGCAATCGCTTGAATTCGCCAACGTCTGAATCAGAACCGGGTCGATGCGCCGTCGAAATTGACGCAAATCCACACCGAGGAATGTATTGCGACCAACTTCTGCACACTCGGTACCCGCCAGACGCAAACATCCCGCGAGCTTGAAGTCCTAGAATAAAAACATACCGAAGACATTACATGCATGCTGACCCGATGGGAGCGCTTCCCGGACGATGAGATAGCGTTCAAACCGGTCCAGGATGGCTCCCTAGAAGGTAAAGGTAAGTTGTGCGTATCCGAACAGTGTCCCGTCCCCATCTGGACCACCCGGTACGTCTTTGGCAAATTCGCCATACATCAGGGCGGAGGCACCGAGTTCCAGGCGGAGACTATCCGGCAGCACCCAGTAGCGTGCCCGCCCGTCCAGCGTGTGTCCGATGAAATCGCCGGATTGGCCGGACGGATCCCGCAGCTTGGCAATGACCCAGCTGTCAGTCTTCGACGCCAGATGCGCCGCATGATAGTAGAAACGGGCGTCCCATCGGGCATTCGGTTTCACTTCCACCCGAAAGCCCGGCGCATTCAGATTGGCGGGAGTCAGAGGCCCGTGAATGCTGGTATTGTTGAGATCGGTCCGCCGGGACCCGAACAGGCGCTCATGCTGGTCGTAATTGAGGTCAAACGGGTCTTCGTCGCCGCTGGCATGATAATATTCCAACGCAAAGCGCGGCTGCCATGGCGTATCGAATGTGTACCCGAACGCCGCAAACAGCATGGACGCTTCCACCTCAAGGCTTTGCGTGTCCGATGGATCGTTTGAGGCGTAGCGGCTGCCGCGTCTCAGGGCGCCTTCTAGGTCAATGTCCCACTGTCCGGAAACAGGCTTCCGGTAGAGACGAAAGCCCGGCGCGAAATAGGACCTGTCAGGCGTCGGGAAGTCGCCGGAATCCCGCTCTTCCAGTCCGTAGGCGAACACTTCGCCCCAGAGGCCCGGCGCCAAAGCCGGCAAGATATCCGCGCGGCGATAATGCACGCCCCAGATGCGCCGCTCCCACTGTTCCTCATCCCCTGACAGTTCATTGTCATCCAGCGCAGGCCGCGCATCCGGATAGCGCGCGGTCGGCACGACATAGACCAGATGGAGTTCGTCCCCGCGCTCAGCCGTGGAGACGAAATGCGCGCCGGTATAGCTCTTGATGACATTGGCAAAATCAACGCGCTCGATCTGGCGTTTCGAGCCGATGGAGACCGTTTGCCGCCCAAGGGTCAGCTTGCTGGACGACCCCTCTCCGAAGACGCCCGGTAACTCGTCGATGCGGGCATAGAACTGGAGAAGGTCCAGCGGATTGGCGATGCTGCTGGAGAGCGGCGTGCCGGCATCGGCCAGATAGGTCCGGCTGTCCTGTATCTCGACCCCGAAAGAGATCGGCCCGGTGTCTGCTTCAGCCAGCAATAGGCTGCGGAACAGTAGCAATTGGTCGCCGCCCTCACCGCCGGCCCGAAACTGCCCCTGCAGCGTCTCATAGCGGACGCGGGTCTCACCCTTGAGCGTCAGCCAGGCCGGAGTGTCTACGGCATCCCTGAGCCGAAAAGCCTCCTCCGCCTCGGCAACAGAGCATATGTGCGCCATCAGCGCGAAGGCCCACAAAATTCGTCGCATATTCTCTCCCGCTTCGCGCCCGAGTCACGTTGCGGTTCTAAAACATTATTTGACCGAGAATTGAAGTGTTCCGCTGGTCTCAGCTGGAAGAATTGTCTGGCAAATCCCGCTTTCAAACGCGCCGAACGGGCATGTCAGGCCTTCCTCCATCAGTTTCAAGGTGACCGGCGAGGCCCCGGTCTGATAGGTGCAGGCGGCGGTTGAGACATCGCGCACAAACAACATGTCCGTACTGGTTGACCCTCGCCCCTTCACGCTGGCATTCGCCTCACCCCGTCCGGTGACCGCGACACAGTCGATATCCCAGTTTCCAGAGCCGCTTGCGCGCAGCTCCAGGTCACCGGTTGTGGCAGAAGTTTCGGCCGCTGCCTGGACCGAGTCCGGCGCGCCCGCGCAGGCCGCCAGTCCTATACCGGTCAAAGCGATTATAGCGTACGTCCTCAGTCCAGTTCGCATATCATCCTCCCGTGCGACTTTGGAAAGACTTTAGCGCGATACAGACTTTATTTCAATATTCTGCCGAATATTGATTTAACAATTTATTTTCGATTTCCTGGCGAGCGGATCACACACTTCTGGATGACCGTGACAGCAATTGTCGACCAGCACCGAGAGCAACTGGTTCACGCCATCAATCCTGGCCGTATAGATCATCCGGCGCCCGTCACGCGCGACGCTGACCAGCCCGGAATTCACCAATATGTTGAGATGTCCCGACAGCTTGTTAGGCGCGACGTCCAGATGTTCGGCAATGGCGCCTGCCTGCAAACCTTCCGGCCCCGCCTCCATGAGGGCCCGGAACGTCAGCAGCCGGGTCTCCTGCCCAAGCGCGGAGAGCTGTTTCAGCGTGTCGGTCAGATCAGTCATACGGGCGATTCTACCGCGTTTGGGCCGCGTGTACAGAGCGGCGTGAAATGGACTCTCAGGACCACAGGCCGAGAATAACCGTCACTCAGGGCAAAGTCACTATTCCCACTCGATGATGAAAGAACTGCAATTTTTGTATTGAATCAATACCTTGCAAAAAACCTGTGGAAAACTACCGTCGCCGATTCCGGCAATATCATTCCGTAGGCAAATTGAATGATGCACGCATGACGTATCGTTGCAGTTGACACGATTCCGGTGCACGGCCTGAGCGTAGCCGAATTACGGTGTCGGCTCCAGTTCGCCCTGACCTCAGCACTGCCGGACTGGGCTTAAGTAGCGGGACGCTCAACACAAAGCTCGGCAAGTTACATTTCATCGGACAGAAGCGCGCCTTGTCCGAGGGTTTGAAACATACCTCAAGCTACCAGCCCCCTGACCGACGCACACGCCGGATCGCGGTCCTCTCGCCGTTTAGCTTTCACGCGCCCCAAGCCTACATTACCATGTGGCGAACCACACACCAATCAGCCCCTTGACTGTCAGAAATACTTGCCCTATTTTCTGACATAAAGGAGCCGGCTATGGCCATCGACAAGATCAAACGCCGCATCATCGGCAAGGGACGCGGGGCTGTCTTTACCCCCGCGGATTTCCTTGATCTCGGCTCGCGCGCCTCTGTCGATCAGACGCTGTCGCGACTGACCGATCAGGGCGTGATCCGTCGACTCGCCCGGGGCATTTATGACTACCCGAAGACGAGTCCTCGTCTGGGCCGCCTGTCGCCCGATCCTGATGCTGTCGCCGCCGCCATCGCCCGAAAGGATGGACGCGTCGTCCAGGTCTCGCCGGCGCGCGCGGCGAACATGCTCGGCCTGACCACACAGGTTCCGGCGAAGGCTGTCTATCTGACAGATGGACCAAGCCGCACGAAGCAGATCGGGGCGCAGACCATCATCATGCGCAACGCCGCCGCCAGGAACCTTGTCGGCGCTGGCAAACCGACCGGTGCAGTGTTCCAGGCGCTGCGCTATCTCGGCAAGGATGGGGTGGATGCAAGCGTCGTAGCGCGCCTCTCCAGGACGATTGACGCCGACACCCGCCGCGCCCTCGTTAAAGATGCCCTTCAGGCACCAGGATGGATGCGCCCGGTGGTTCAGCAGATCGCGGCGGCCTGACAGTGGATGGTTTCGCGCAGGAAACCGCAACCATCCGCGCGGAGGTCTTTCAGGAGACGGCTGCGCGGATGGGCGTGCAAGCCGCCATTGTCGAGAAAGACTTCTGGGTCTGCTGGACGATCAAGCGCGCTTTCTCACTTGGCGATAGGATTCCCGGCCTGATCTTCAAAGGCGGCACGTCTCTTTCGAAAGCCTATGGCCTGATCCGCCGCTTCTCCGAAGACATCGATCTCAGCCTTGACCGCCATGATCTCGGTTTCACCGGTGAGCGCGACCCGGCCAACGCGACAAGCAATAAGACCCGAAAGGCCTTGCTCGACGAACTCGAAGCCTGCGCCATTGAGGCAGTCGGCGGTTCGGTCAAAGCCGCTCTGTCAGAAGCGATGAGCGAAGCGCTTGGCAAACCGGTCCTTCTGAAAACTTCAGATGATGACCCGCAAACGCTGATCTTCACCTATCCGGAAAGCCTGCCTGCGACAGCCGCCCTGCCCTATGTGCGTTCGTTCGTTCGCCTCGAATTCGGCGCACGCTCGGATCACCTACCGGCAGAGCAGCGGGACATCTTTCCCTTTGTGAACGAACAGTTTCCGGACCTGTTCTCAGAGCCAGGCGTATCGGTGAAGACCTTGTCAGCTGCCCGGACATTCTGGGAAAAGGCGACCATCCTTCACATGTTGGCGCACCGGGATGCGGCGAGGCCGCTCGGTGAGAGGATGTCGCGTCACTATTACGACCTCGCGCAACTCGCCCGATCCAAAACAAGGCCTCAGGCCCTGAGCGATCTGGCGCTTCTTGAAGCTGTGGCGCTCCACAAATCCGTCTTCTTCCGGGCGGCCTGGGCAAATTATGAGACGGCCCGACCGCCAACGCTCAGACTCGCGCCAGCGCCTGAACTTGAGGCCGCACTTCGATCTGACTATGCGCAAATGGCTGAAATGCTGTTCGATGCGCCCGAGCCATTCGACGCCATTCTGGAAACGATCGCAGTGCTCGAAGCGGAGATCAATTCCATCGAGGCTCCTCCCAACAGTATCGCCTGACAGGCCGAAACTGCCCGGCCAAAGACTTTCGCCGCCCCCTTCGTGACCCATTAAAGTTTTGAATGGGTCACGAAATACCCATTGTGCGACACCCGACGGGCGCGGCTTCAAGTGCTCGAAGCGATGACGTCAATGCAGCGTCACCAAACCGACCTGGTCATCAAACGGGAACAAGAAGGCCTCGGACCAAAGACCGGTGGTGCTGTAGACGCGATCTGCGAAATGCTGTCGATCGTCTGACATTGTCTCGGCCAGCAACCCCATCCAGCACAGCGGCTGAAGCATTTGTGACCAGATCATTCCCGGCAAGCGGTCATAGGGCTGTCCGGCGTCCGGCGGACCGTAAAGGATTTCACGAAGCACGCCGCATGTCACGCCTGGCACCGCCTCCGTATTCAGCACACCGAGAAACACATCCCAGTTGCCAAGCCTCGGCTCGGGCATCCGCGACGAAGCGGCATGATCGACTTCGAACAACCAGAATGGCGCGATCAGGTTGAAGAGATCGCCGGGCTTGTCAGCAATGTCCCTGCCCGCCTTGGTGAGCCGACAGGTCAGCTTGTAATGCCGGATCAGCTCGAGTTTCAGCAGAAGGAAATGCAGAGCTTCGAGCGGCGGAAAATCGTCCTCATTCAGCACCTTATTGACGAGGAACAGCTTGTCCTCTTCCCAGCCCGGCCAGGCGAACTCGGCAGCCGCCCAGTGCACGAACTTGCGCTGAAACGCCTTGCCCTTCGTCAGGCCGATCGCATCATGTTCGGCCAGATACGCCAGAAGTTTCTGAGCCGCGCCAATCATGGGCGCACCGGCAAGTGCACGCTCATCATTCTTCACGGGCTGGAGCAGAAACGTCATCGCATATTCATCGTCAGGCTTGTTACCAAACAGGCTAACGACGAAAGCGCGGGATGCCTATTCGAGGTGTTCAAGGTTCGAACCCCGAATGTCGCGCCTAACCCGAAGCAGCACAGATCGTCGGGTTTTTTCCGCTTGCAAATCAACGGCTTATATAGTTTAGTTTGGCGCGAGTGACGTGCCACATTCCATATTTTTTATCCATATTTTTCAATCACTTACGGGAGGTGTAATCGATTCTTGGTCCTCAGTTCGGTCTGATTTTGGTCCACAGTTTTGTAGACCGCTTGAGTTCGACGCCGCTCACCGGCACCGATAGCCATAGTTAACGCGGATTGTACTCCCTGCCAAATCAAGCTTGATCTATAGAACTAGATTTCACCGCTAACTACAATGCACAGAGCGCCGAAACTCAACACATCATACTAAAGTCAACACCTAGCGCTCGACCGATATCCGCATCATGCCCAGCAATCCTCCAAGAACGATATCGCCGCCCGGCAGGAGGTGAATGACAGAGTAAGCGCCATTGTAAATGTGGCTATCACCAAGGCGAAGCCGTGTAACGGCTTCACCCGTCTCCCAATCAAGACCTGTGACCTCCCATTTTCCGTCTACGAAACCATTGACATAGACCTGTTGGGCGCCGCCAGAAATCATGGGGACGGTTGATGGGCTCGATACAGTGGGATTTGCCCAGGCACGCACCCAGCGGTCAGCTTCAACGTCCCATTCAAACTTTTCAGCACCCGTCGGTCCTTTGCGTAGTCTACCAGACATGACAACATTCTCCAGCATTGTTGGCAATGGCGATGGCAATGTGTTGTTTACCACCAAGGCACCGTAGCCATATACCGCAACGGATTGCTCAGACTGGGCGCGCTCAAGGTCAGACTTTCCGAAACTAACCTGAATCTGGTCGGCAATTCGACGCGATTTGGTCCCTGGCTTCTGGACGAAATCCTCTGGAATATCGTCGCGCCAGAAGGCGACGACATTCATAATCAACTCTCCGTCCGTGATGACAACAAGTTTGTCTTCCTCGTCTCCGAAGCCCATAAGTGAGGGCGTAGAGCCTGATCCGTTGCCGAGACTCACGCCGCCAAGTTTGCCGGTGAAGGAATCGTATTCTGATGACCACGCGCCATACCCTCTAGAGTGAAGTGTTTCCCCGTCCCAAACCAGTTTATGGAGCCTCCTATTTGAGAGAACATAAATGCCACCACCCTCATCAATGGCGATCGAGTTCGTAACCTGCTCATCGTCAGCCAACTCATGAATGATCGGTGCCTGTTCAAAATTTCGGTCTACGATGACGACAACGCCGCCCATCGTCACCAGCGCCAGCATGCCATCATAAGTCAGATTCAATCCGAACACAGCATCAGGGTCTTCCAGTGTTGGATTGAAATATTCGCGCGGCAGCTGAAAGCGGCGCTTTTCCACCAGTGGTGACAGCGGATTGCCGGGTTCGGCATCACCATAAACGACGACATCGTTGTTGACGACAGTGTAGAAGTCACCATTGCGGTCGACGACATTATAGATTGCTGCTCTGGCGACGACCCGCTCAACATAACGTGGATAGTTCCGATTGAGATAGCCAAGCAGTTCAGCTTCTGAGGCCGTACTATCCATTTCGACGGCGATACGTTCAGCATCCTCGACAGACATGAAGGGTTGACCTTCCACAGGCAGAGCATTGATCAGTTGAAACTTGCCATCGCTAATCAGGATTTTGGAGATACGATTATTGTTGGCGGAGATGGCCACCTGCTCACCTGAAGGATAAGTTGGTAATTGCATAAGCGTGAGGTTCACCAACCCTGCCGGGACCCTTTGAATACCCTCATCATCAATCTCGTGAATACCGACCGGCCCAGCAAACGGAAGGGAATCCTGTTGAGCCGGATTAAAATGCGTGGTGGCAAGCTCGCTGTCCACCAGATTTGGGTTCATTGGAGGAAACTCCGGACCCGACGCATCAAAGACTGGGATAGTGGAGCATGCACCAAGCACGGCTACGATTGCGACTGCAGCAGCAGCGATATGAGGTTTCATTTGTTGTCTCCCAGAGTGACAGATTTGTACTGGTTTAGCGAATTGTCAGAATACTATTCAGCTTGAGACGTCGACTGTTGCTCGTCTTGAAACGCCATCCAGGCTCGAGAGAGGATGAAATCCTCAATATCATCGACTTCCTGTTGGCTTAGGCGGCCGGCGAAGTTGGGCATGCCAATCGCTTCGCCGGCCCCTTGAAGGAGGAAAGCATCAAAAGTGTCTATCCCGAGAGTCGCTGACTGCCTCAGATCGGGGAGCGTTCCGGACGAAATGGCCGCGCCGCCATGGCAGACACCGCAGAATCGACCGTAGAGGTCTGTGCCCCGTACAACCGCTTCAGCCGAATGCGGCTGTCGCGCTGGCTCAGGCGTTGCCTTCTGCGGAAGCGCGGCGACGTTTAGCTCGCCCTCTCCGCCAAGTTTGAAGGCAAGTACATGGCCTTCAACCGGGCCTCCTGTCTGCCCGACATAGAAGCCGGCGAGCAAATTGGCACCACTGCCCCAACCAGCTGATACAGCAACATACTGCTCGCCATTGACCTCATACGCCACAGGTCCACCGACCATTGCGACACCAACCGGATACGACCACAGTTCTTCGCCTGTTTTGGCGTTGTAAGCATTGAAAACGCCGCTCGTCGTGCCTTGGAATACCAGATCTCCAGACGTTGTCAGCGTACCTCCATTCCACATTCGCTCATGCTGAACACGCCAGACTTCTTTCTGAGCTACCGGATCCCAGGCAGCAAGATGTGCTTGGACAAGTTGGCGCAGAAGTGTGCGACGTGCTTCTTCTGTTTCCGGTAATGCGTCTGTCAGGCTGACACCGATATTGAATGCGTCTCGGTCAAAGCGGGCAATCTCGCCCTCGATCTGATCGGAATAGAGGAAAGGAACATCTTGTGCGGGAATATATACCAGCCCTGTTTCCGGATTGAATGACATGGGGTGCCAGTTGTGGGCACCAAATGGGCTGGGTTTGACGAGCGCAGGTCCACCAGACAGATAGCGCGCCTCGGGGTTTTCAACAGGACGCCCGGTCTCCATATCGATATGTGTGGCCCAGTTAACGGGAACAAATGGCTCTGCGGAAATAAGTTCGCCGCTTATTCGGTCGATGACATAAAAGAAGCCGTTTTTCGGCGCTTGCATCAGCACCTTACGAAGCTCTCCCTCGATCTCAAGATCAGCTAGAATGATATTCTGCGTAGCTGTGTAGTCCCAAGTTTCGCCCGGCGTCGTCTGATAGTGCCAGACATATTCTCCTGTGTCTGGACGTAACGCGACGATTGATGACAGGAACAGATTGTCGCCGCCGTCCGGGCTTCGTACTTTCTGATTCCAGGGCGAGCCGTTTCCAACGCCGATATAGAGTAGGTCCAGTTCAGGATCGAATGCCATGCTGTCCCAGACAGTCCCGCCACCGCCCAGCTTCCACCATTCGCCTGTCCAGGTCTCAGCGGCCATCTCGATGGCTTCGTTTTCGAATCCATCATCCGGATTTCCCGGCACAGTGTAGAACTTCCAGGCCTGTTCACCTGTTTCAGCATCATACGCTGCAACAAATCCGCGAACGCCGAACTCACCACCGCCATTTCCGATGATGACCTTGCCTTTCACAATGCGAGGCGCCCCTGTGATCGTATAGGGTTCTTCGAGCGGTACAGTACGGGTCTCCCAGATCTGTTCGCCTGACTTTGAATCAAGAGCGATCAGACGACCATCCAGCGACCCGAATATGACCTTGTCGTTATAGACAGCCACGCCGCGATTGACGACATCGCAACAAGCATGTGCGCCCTTTGATCGGGGAACCTCCGGATCGTAGCGCCAAAGAATTTCTCCTGTGGCAGCATTAAGCGCCAGCACTTCGCTCCACGAACCCGTAGTGTACATGACACCATCAACAATGATCGGGGTTGCCTCTACGCCACGATAGCTGCCAAGCGGTGCCGCCCAGGCAAGATCCAGCTGGTCGATTGTTTCCAGATTAATGGCGTCAAGCGCGCTAAACCGCGTTTCTGAAAACGTGCCACCATGAGTAAGCCAGTTATGTGGTTCGCCTGCAGCATTGAGCAAACGTTCCTCATTGATCCCCTGGGAGGCTTGTGTGGAAGCGTCGCCAGAGTCGACCGCCCCTCCACAGGCAGCCAGAAGACCGATCGTAGCACCCGTCAGAATGACTTTCAGCGCTGTGGCGGGCATTTTTTTGCCGTTCATTTTGTCCTCCCGGACACCCCAGTGGATGAGGTTCTGGATTTTTTCTCATACCAAGCAAGATTGCACTGGAACGGCGAAGTTTCTCAAGCCCCGCGCAACGCCAATGTTCCGTCATTTTGTGCCAGCGACAAAGCCTGGGACACCTACTTGCAACGGATCTAGTTGCGGGTTTTCAACTCCTTGAGCAGCTCTTGCTGGTGCTGACCATGCTCAGGTGCTGGACCGGGGATTGCCTGCACGTTCGATTGGAAACGCGGGGCCGGAACAGCCTGAACATAACCCTGGCTGTTTTCAAAGATTCCGCGCGCCAGATTATGAGGGTGCAAAGGTGCACTGATCGGACTTTCCACAAGGCCAAAGCATGCATCGGTCCCCTCTAGTAAGTCTTGCCAGTATGCAGATGGTTCGGTTGCGAAAAGAGCACGAAACTTCTCTGACTGCTTCGACCAGCTATCACGATCATACTGGTCTTCGAAGTCGGGATCGCCTGCAAGACCGAGGCGCTGTAGAAGTTCTGCGTAAAATTTCGGTTCTAGCGCGCCAAGCGTGATGTCACGCCCGTCTGCACAGCGATAGGAACTGTACCAAGGGGAATCATCCAGAAAGCCGCGCCCGCGCTCGGCTTGCATCATGCCGCTGGGCAGCAAATCGAAGATGAGGTTCATCATATGCGCCGACCCATCGACAATCGCTGCATCAATCACATCGCCCTCACCGGTGGCCCTGGCCTTTAGAATGCCCGCGAGAATGCCAATCGTCAGATAGTTCGCACCGCCGCCAATGTCCCCGATCAAGCCTGGTGGCGGCAGTGATCGCGTTCCAGTTGGGCTTGCAAACCAGGCAGCTGAACTGACGGATACATAATTGATATCATGTCCAGCCGCCTGGGCGAGCGGTCCCGCCTGCCCCCAGCCCGTCATGCGACCAAAGACAAGCTGTGGGTTCCGCCCCAGACAAACTTCCGGACCAAGGCCCAGGCGTTCCATCACTCCCGGCCGCATGCCCTCGATCAGGGCGTCCGCCGTCGCAATCAGATCCAGCGCGACCGCGCGGTCTTCAGAGTCTTTCAGGTCCAGAGCGATCGAGCGCTTGCCTCTTTTCAGAATGCCGACAGGCAAAGTCGATCCCGGATCGGAGCCCTTGGTCTTTCGCTCTATGAGAACGACATCCGCGCCCAGATCGGCCAGATGCATGCCACAAAAGGGCGCCGGCCCAATGCCCTCGATTTCGACAATCCGAATGCCCTGCAGAGGTCCTTTAGACACGGGACGTCACCTGAACGCCGAGACGCCCGTCAGGCTCCGCCCGATAAGGAGTTTCTGGATCTCCGTCGTTCCATCCGGAATGGGTGCGATCATCGCTTCGCGGGCGAGGCGCTCGACAATGAACTCCTTCGTGACGCCATTACCGCCGTGAATCTGTACTGCCTGGCGCGTTGCACTGACAGCGATTTCGGTACCGTACCATTTTGCCATTGCGCACTCCTTGTCGCAGCGCTGTCCGGCGTCAATCATGCCCGCTGCGCGCAAAGACAACAGGCGCGCTGCATCGATCTCTGTGGCCATTACAGCTAACTTTTCTGCAATGAGCTGGTGGCCGGCAATTGGTTTGCCATGCTGCGAACGGTCGATTGCATATTTTATTGACTCATCAAGCGCGCGCCGCGCCATGCCATAGCCCCACGACCCGACGTGAACTCGCGCGCGTTCGAACAGGGTGAGCGTGTTCTTCAGACCCGAGCCTATTTCACCGATAGTATTCTCGACCGGAACGCGCACATCATCGAGAAAAACCTGTGATGTTGATTGTCGATTGAGCGCGATCTTTGGAATACCGCGGACTTCATAAGGATGCTCATTGCGATCGAGCAGGATATGGGTCAGTTCGTTCTCGCCAGTTCGGCAGGTGCAGATGAAAAAATCTGAGTACTCACCATTGGTGATCCATGTTTTCTCACCAGAAATCACCCAATGGTCACCATCTCGCACAGCCCTGGTTTTCGCCGCCGCGACATCCGAACCGACATCCGGCTCGGAAATGCCGACAGACGCAAAAAGTTCCCCCGCCAACAATCTAGGCAGGTAACGTGTCTTGATGTGCTCCGGCGCGAGTTTGACCAGCATCGACGCTGCGCTGCCATTAACAAGTGCGGCTATCGCCAAGTCTCCCGAACTATAGGCAAGCTCTTCAATTAGTTGAACGTGCAGCTTCCAGGACAACCCCAGCCCGCCGGCAGATTCCGGCTGTGGGGCGTTGACGAGACCAAATTCTGCCAGCTTTTGCGTCCAGCTTTGCATTTTGTCCTTTGGAACGAAGTCTTCCCCATGCGCAGCCAGTTCCGGCTCCAGCTGCTCATCAAGATAGCGACGCAGGCTTTCGATTGCGGCGAGCTCAGCCTTGTCAAAGAAAATATCTAATCCCCCAATCATGCATTTGCCCTCTTGAAAATGTTGACCACAGCAACACCCTCCTCAATGCCAATTAGGCCGCCGCTGTTTTCGTGGATAGCGTGTCGGGCACCATCAACCTGGCGCTTTCCAGCTTCGCCGCGTAATTGGGTGACAAGCTCATGAATTTGCCCCAGCCCGGTTGCGCCGATGGGGTGGCCTTTGGACTCCAGCCCGCCAGACGGATTGATCGGGATTGAGCCGCCAATCGTGAAGTCCCCGCGTTCCGCTGCCGGGCCTGCTTCACCGATCGGAACTAACATCAAGTTCTCGGCGTGCATCAACTCACCAATCGCGGTTGCATCGTGCACCTCGGCAACGTCCATGTCTTCTGGTGAAAGGCAGGCCATTTCATACGCCCTCTCAGCGGCAATTCGCGCAACATGGCGTTCCGGTGCATCGGCGCTGCGCGCGGGGTTTCCACTTGCAACGGCGCTGGCCATGACCTGGACGGCTCGTGACGTAGTGGCACCAATCTTCCTCAAGCCTTCCTCATTGCAAAGGATGACCGCTGCAGCACCATCCGAGATCGGTGAGCACATTGGCAGCGTCAAAGGGTAAGTGATGGGAGGTGCTGAAAGAATTTCATCAATCGTGTAAGGCTGACGGTATTGCGAATACTCATTATGCTCTGAATGCTGATGATTTTTCGCGGCTATCGCAGCAATCTGGCGCTGAGTCGTGCCATAGCGCTTCATATGGTTCCGGCCGAACGCTGCGTAGATTTTCATGAATACGCTATAAGGGCGTTCAGATTCCGATCCCTCCGGTTCGGCAACACCTTCGCCCAACTGGAGAAGCCTTTTGGCATTCTCCTCAGGTGTCTCAACATCCCAACCGCCATCGAACACAGCGAACATCCTCGCCTTGTCAGGCACGTTCATTTTCTCGACACCCGCCGCCAGGACAACGTCCTGCATACCAGCCTTAAGCGCCTGAACAGCAAGGTGAAAGGAGGATGAACTGGACGCACAGGCGTTTTCAATATTGAATGCGGGAATACCTGTCAGCCCGATCTTGCTGAGCGCAACCTGGCCAGGAACAAAGGTTTGTCCCTGCAAGAACCCTTGGGTCGCACTGGAATGGTAAACTGCCTCCACGGCGGCCTTGGTGCAGCCTGCATCATCCGCCGCACGCAAAATGGCGGTGTCCAGCAATTCAGAAATACTTGCTTCCAGATGCCGCCCGAAATGCGTCATGCCGACGCCTACAATATAAATCTTACTATCCGACAAGACTCTCTCCCCATCTACAGATGGCCGCTACTGGCCTGAATATTTCGGTGTTCGTTTCTCACTGAAGGCTGAAAGCCCTTCGAGGAAGTCAGCGGATTTTGCATGCGCTTCGAGATGGCGCATTTCCAACGCGATGGCTTCGCGCGCGGACAAGTGTGCGCTTCCGGCAACCATCTCCTTCATACGCTGAAGTACAAGCGGGCTTTTCTCCGCCAGCTTTGCAGCAAGCGCCTCTGCAACCGATGACAAGTCGTCATCCTCAACAACTTGGCTTACAAATCCGGCTTCACGAAACGCTTCCGCCGACCAATGATCGCCGGAGAATAGGAGATAATTCGCTTTCTTTTCGCCAACATACCTCGGCAAGAGAGATCCCCCGCCGCCCGGCAGAACACCAAAATTGGAATGGGCGTCGCCCAGCCGCGCACTGCGCGCCGCCATCACGACATCGCAGGTCATGGCTAGCTCCAGTCCGCCGGCCAAAGTCAATCCATTGAGCGCTGCAATTGTCGGCTTCGGCAAAGCACGAATAGCCAAAAACACGTTCTGAATGTCGCGAAGGAAGCCAAGAAACCCGGTATTGTCACCAGCCTGAACTTCCCCCAAAACGCCCTTCAGGTCAGCACCGCAGCAAAAGGCGCGCCCGCTCCCAGTGATAGTCAGCACTCGAATCTCATCGCGCTCGGCAACATCTTTCACACATTGCGCAAGTTCATTCACCATTAGAGCGGACAGTGCATTCATGCTGCCCGGACGCGTCAGGGTAATTCGTGCACACGAATCTTCCGCCTCAAATTTCAGGGTTTCAAACGACAATTGTCCAATTCCAAGCATTGGGCCGCGTTCGCTCCAAAACTTGGCCCGTTCCAGATGAGGCTTCACTTTATCGGGCCAGAAAACTTATTGAACATCAGACGCATGTCACCGTGCGCCAAAGCGTCGTCAGTCGAGCCGCCCAAGGCAATGCAGAGCTCTAGCGATGTCAGCTATCGTCCAGCTGGCGCTCATTCTCGAGGAATTCCTGCGGGGACTGCCCCGTTAACCGGCGAAACGCACGGGAGAAATTGCTGGGGTCCTTGTATCCCAACAGATACGATATCTCCTTGATGGACCGACGACCTGTCCGCAAATAGCCGATAGCGAGATGCTGGCGAACATCGTCGAGCACGGTGTTGAAGGTTGTGCCCTCATCCTGTAATTGGCGCTGAAGACTTCGGTTACTTGTATTTAGCTCTCTTGAAACCGACTCCAGGGAGACAGCTCCATCCGGTAGCATTTCGACAATCGCCGCCCGGATCCGCGGAATAATTTGTTGTTCATCGAACCGGGCAATGTATTCCATCGCAATCTGGTCATTCCTTCGAACAATGTCGGAATTCGCGCCGCGCAGCACGCGCGTATAGTCCTTCTCGGCCACATGCAGCTCTAGACTGTCGTGACCATATTCGATCGGACAACAGAAAAAGGCATCAAATTCATCCATCGCGACCTTACCAGGTTTCGGACGACGCATTCTTACCAAAACAGGAGAATAGTCCGCTCGGTAAACCATTCTGACGAAGCGAAGCACCGTCGCCAAAAAAACATCCTGGCGGACCGGCGGCACGTCTTCCTTGAGTTCAATGGAATGAATGAGGCACCCCTTCCTGATTTCAGACCTTGTCTCAGCAGAATGAGAAATTAGCCTGAAAAAACGATCAAACCGGTGGAAGAATGTTTCCAGCGTTCGGCTTGAGAACAATGAATACCCAAGCGCATGCATTGAGCCGGGCGTATTTCGCTCGGCCAGCTTCAGCCCGATCGTCTCATCACCTGTCGCCTCTACGATGAGCTCAATGAAGCGACTGAATCGTCTAGACCGCACCCTGGCATTCGGGTCCTGGAGAATATCAGGATCAACTTCCGCACGCCGCAGTAGATCTGGTACATCAATGGAAAAGTCAAATTCGTCCAATATGGCCACAATCTGTATGAGCCAGGATGCAATGACTGACCGCGTCTCACTCAATTCTGGTTGCGCCTTACCTGATGATGTGTGGTTCAAATATCGATTGTCCTGTACGACCGTCTTCGATGACAAGCTTTATCGGTTCATGACGGTTTGTCCAATTTTTGAACAGGATTGTACACGCTTCAGCCAATACTGCGGACCTGGCCGCCCCAGTATTTCTTACGTACATCCTTTCGCAACACCTTACCAACGACGCTCAGAGGCAGTTCCTCCACGAACAACACGGATTTTGGTGTTTTGAAAGATCCGATCTGCTCTTTTACATAGGCAATCAGGTCAGATTCGGCCACCTCAACAGAGTCGTTAAGGATGACTTCCGCATGTACAGCCTCGCCCCATTCTTCGTGGGGAACACCGACAACCGCTGACATCAAAACACCAGGATGGGAGTTGACTGCGGCCTCAACCTCAGTCGCATAGACATTGAAACCACCCGTGATGATCATGTCCTTCTTCCGATCAACCAGGTAGCAATATCCGTTTTCGTCCGTATATCCGATATCCCCTGACTTCCAGTATCCGTTGACGAATTCCTCCTTCGTCTTCTCTGGATTGCCTTCATAGCCAAGACAGGTTGAGCGCGATCGCAAATAGAACTCGCCGAGTTCGCCTACAGGAACTGGATTACCATCATCATCGCAAACCGACAGTTCGATCCCGGTTGAGCGTCGACCCGCGGACGCGAGTCGGCCTTCAGTCTCAGCGTCCACGATATGATCTTTCTTGCTTAGGCAGAGGGTTGCCGCCAGATGTTCCGTGGAGCCGTACACTTGTGTGAATATTGAACCGAATCGCTCAACCAGGAGCTTGGCCTTGGCCGGGCTCATGGGGGCCGCGCCATACAACACCGTGCGCAATGAGGATAGGTCATACTCTCGTGCTTCGGGCATTTCCAAAAGGCGGTACGCCAGAGTCGGTACGATGAAGGCGTGAGAAATCTTCTCTTGCTGGATATAGCGGCACCAGTTCTCCAGACTGGGCTCGTTCATTGTTACCGTGCAACCACCGCTGAACAGAACCGGCAAAAGCATCATACCGCTGCCATGGCTAATGGGAGCTATATGCAGCATGCGGCAGCCATCGAAGAAATCCGGGTCTGGAAGTGTCAGGAAACTATCGCGGCACCCCAGAATGTTGTCGATTGAATACTTCGCGCACTTGCTGTCACCAGTCGTGCCTCCTGTAAAGCGCATGAGCACGACGTGCGTTCGATCATCGATTTCAATATCTGTGTTCTCTGTCGACGCGTTCGCCAAAAGATCGGGAAGGGCCAACACGCCTGAATATGGCTTGACCAGAGCATCCATCACAACAATCTGAATGCCGCGTTCGGTAAGCGGGCCAGCATGGGAGGCTAGGAGGTCATTCTCGATGAATGCGACTTTGGGCTTGACGATGTCGATCTGGCCAAGATGCGTTTCCAGGCTGTCGAGGTAGTTGGCATGACAACATGTTGCATAAGCTTTTGCAGCTGACCCCCAATGGAACAGGGAGAGATTGTCATTTTGCAGCATACAGACATATCGGTCGCCCGCGCCGAGATTCAGGTTTCCATTGAGAATATGTGCAATCTGATTGGTTATGATGTGATAGTCACGAAAACTCAGCCGGCGGCCACGCTCAAGATTCACAATCGCCTCACGATCTCCGAAGGATTCCGCGAGCCCTTGCATGACACGGCTGTAATTTACCCGCCCGCCTTCTGTCGAAACCAATGCTGCAGCAGAACTTGGAGCGACGTCAACAGGCATCAGTTCACGGTCATTGCGCTTTTTTGAGAAAATTCCGAACACAGAGACTGTCCTCCCTTTTGTCTACACCACCCTAAGATTGCTGCGTACAGGATCGATTTAAAGCAGCTTTTTAAATAGATTCAGCAACCAGCCCGTCTTCGAAGAATAGGGAGGCAGCAATTGGCTAAGCACACTGATCTTCGATTGTGAGAACACCGGCTTCAAATGACTGAACCGCTCGAAACTTCCCGGCCCCAAATAGGATCCGATCCCGCTTTGCCCGATGCCGCCAAATGGAAGACGGCGCTGGAAGACGTGCATCACCGTGCCGTTCAGGGTCACGCCGCCAGCATGGGTTTCGCCAAGGATTTTTCGTCGACCTGCACTGTCTTTACCGAAATAGTAAAGTGCCAGTGGCCGCTCGCCAGCATTGATGTACTCGATTACTTCGTCTTCCGTACGATAGGTCAGGATCGGCAGAATCGGCCCGAAAATCTCTTCCTGCATCAGCCCCATATCGCTTGCAACATTGGTCACAGCCAGCGGGGCTATTCGATGAGCAGCCTCGAACATGCCATCGCCACTGCCTGCGAGATTGGTCACTCCGGCACCTTTTGCGCGGGCGTCTTCAACCAGTCCCCGCAAACGGTCAAACTGCCGGTGATTTATAATGCTTGTATAGTCCTGATTGGCTTCGATCTCGCCAAAACACTTGTGCACCTGCCTGGCGAGCGCTGACACAAAGTCTTCTACACTCCCTTCTGGAACGAATGCGTAGTCGACACCGATGCACGTTTGTCCTGCGTTGAGGAGCTTGCCGAAAACAAGGCTCTGCGCGACTTCTGGAAAATGAGCACTTTTATCAATGATAATGGGGCACTTGCCGCCAAGCTCAAGCGTCACTGGTGTCAAATTGGCTGCGGCCGACTGGGCGACTTTTTTACCTGTATTGGGCGAACCGGTGAAGAGAATATGATCGAATGGAAGAGACGTCATCTGCTGCGCGACATCCGGGCCGCCGATTACCACTGCCATCTCTTCTTCTGAAAAATACTTGCGAACAAGACGCTGCGAAATTTCAGCTGAATGAGCCGAAATTTCACTTGGCTTGGCAATAATCCGGTTGCCAGCCGCCAACGCACCCGCCGCACCGGCGAATACTGTGCCATAGGGATAGTTCCAGGTTCCGAGAATGCCGACGACACCAAGGGGTTGCGGAATTAGCCGCGAAGATCCCGGCAATCCAAACGTGTCAGTTTTGACACTGCGCGGCTTCATCCAGTGTTTTAAATGGCGCCGTGCAAATTTCACATCCGACAGAACCAGCATGATGTCTGTCAGGATGGTTTCATACCGGCTGCGTATTCCGAAATCAGCCGTAACCGCGTTAATGAGTTCGTCTTCATGCGTCTCGAACATTTTCCCAAGACGAGCCAGCAGGTCCATCCGGGTTTCATAGCTGCAGGACACCTGCTCTCGCGTGAGGGAACGCTGCAGGGTGAATATCCTCTCAAGCTCGGTGATGCCGGTTTCAATCCCCACTATCTCGCCCTCAAACGTGTTGCCGCATCGAGGCGAATTGTTTCACCATTCAAGTATCCATTCTCGACGATGAACTGGCATGCGTGTGCAAATTCCATGGGGTCTCCGGCGCGGCGTGGCGCCTCGACAGTGTCGACCAGTGAAACGACCACCTTCTCACCCAGACTCTTCACCATCTGTGTCAAAAACAGCCCCGGTGCGATCGCGTTGACACGGACGCCGACGGCTCCGAGTTCCCGCGCCGCCGGCATGTTCATACCGATCACACCCGCCTTGGACGCTGAATAGCCGGCCTGACCTATTTGCCCTTCATAGGCGGCACCGGATGACACATTGATAACGACTCCCCGCTCGCCCAGATCGTCTGGTGCGTTCCTCGCCATGACGGCGACGCATTTACTCATGACGTTGAACGTGCCGACGAGGTTGACCATGATCACCTTGGTGAACTTGTCGAGCTGACAAGGGTTGCCGTCCCGGTCGAGAATTTTGGTCGGTGCCGGAATGCCTGCCGCGTTGACAGCAATCTGAATGGCCCCGAATTTCTCGACGGTATTTGTCACCGCATCCGCAACCGATTGATCATCGGTCACATCGACCTTGAAGAACTGGCAGACCTTGTTTCCAAGTTCGCCACAGAGCGCGTTTCCTGCGACTTCGCTCAGATCGAAGAGCGCGACGCGTGCGCCCTGCTCAACAAAACTGCGCGCCGCAGCAGCGCCTAGTCCAGAGGCACCACCTGTAACCACAGCGACTTTTCCATCGAGTTTCATGTTCGCAAGCTCCTGACCTGCTATTGTCAGCTTTCAACTGCTCAAGTCTGGAGCAGCCTCCCTTCGATGGAAAGGAGGCTGCTACAAGACGATCAGAAATTTATACGGCCTTCGGCACCAATCACGCGCGGCTCTTCGATCCAGCCAACATACACGCCCGGGCTGAGTGGCGCGTCGACCGAGGCGGTATAGGTGGCTTCATCGGTTAGGTTGCGACCGAATACACGGAATTCGTAGCGGCCAAACTCCACCCCGACATGAGCATCGAATTTCGTATATCCTTCCTGAAACGCGTTCGGGTCGAGGTCGCCATCCAGGAACATCTCGTCCTTGAAGTTGGCTCCAATCCGGGCATTCAGATCGAAATTCTCGAAACTGCGATTGAAGGCGAGATAGACGTTACCACTGAACTCGGGCGCAAAGGCCCCGCGTTCGCCGGCAAGGTCCTTGGTACCCACACCTGCAGAATCCGGGCATGTGCCCAAGCCCGTTTCGATCACTGAACACCCTGCCCCTGGGAAGGACTGGAATTCGTGATCGAGATAGGCGAACGCACCGCCAATCTCGATTTCGTCGCTGAGAAGGAACTGGCCATCAAGTTCCAGCCCCTGCACTTGAAGTTCAGCCGCGTTCCCAACCACGAAGCTTGTCCCACTCCACGAGGTTACCTGCAGGTCTTCTAACTCGCTTCGGAAAATGATTGCCCCGATGCGAGCACGGTCACCCATGAACTGGTGCTTGATACCAGCTTCCCAAGCCGTGACTTTCTCATCCTCAAATTCATGACCCGGACGCGGGCTCCCATCCGGTTCCGCCGTGTCAGGACTGAAATTGTAACCACCAGATTTATAGCCAGTGGAATAGGAAATATAGGCCGACCCGTTGTCAGCATACTGCCAGCGCAGTTTTACAGATGGATCAAGATGATCTTCTGTTCGCGTATCGTTGAGGTCAGCAGCAAAGCGGTTGAGCAATGCGGCAAAAGTCGTTGCAGAGTTCAATCCATCTGCACCCCCAACAGTAGCGGCGGCGGTTAGATATTCGGTTAGATCGGCAGACCCGATCGTGTCTGCGGGTGTGACAAGGCCAACGAAGTCTCGGGGTGTGCCGGCTCCAACAACAACACTCTTATCGATGCTCTTCTCATCTTCGGAGTAACGCAAACCTAGTTCAAGTGTGACGCTGTCGGTCAGGTCAATGCCAAGCTCGCCAAAAAGCGCAATCGTTTCGGCTTGTTGATCGAAGAAAGTGCGTTGAGCAACGTTAACAATACCGCCGGGCAAAATCGATGTTGGCAAAACGCCAAATGTGCCATTGAACGCCGTTGTCTCTTCAATATAAGCATCCTGGTTTTCATAATACAGCCCGCCCAAGAAATTTATGCGCCCATCCCAGTCTGTGGCAATGCGAAGTTCCTGGCTAAACATGTCCAGTTCTTCTTCATCAAGATTGTGAATGAAGCTGACAGGCAGAAAATCCACATCGTGATGTTGAGCGAAATCGAAAGAGGAGTAGCCAGTAATCGAAGTGAGGGTAAAGTTATCGAACTCCCATTCTGCCTTCACAGATCCGCTCAATGATTCAGTTGTCTCCGTGTCGGAGATTGGAGGGTCGCCGACACGGAATGCGGGATTGCCGTTGAAGCTGACATAAGCGGTATCTCCAGTAGAAACTCCAAAGTCTGGATGAAGCATTTGTGAGAGCGCTATCGTGCTAGGCGTCGGCAGGCGATCATCAATCGCATTAATGGTAAGCTCCTTACCGACCCCGTCCATTTCAAGATAGCTCAGTTTCGTCTCAACGTTTAAACTCTCCGTTGGTTGCCAGGCGAGCGTCGCCCGGGCGAACATGTCTTCGCGCTCGGCTTCGTCGCGATCAAAGACACGGTTCTCAACATATCCGTCAGTCGTCGTATAACGAATTGCCAACCGGCCTGCCAAATTATCCGCCAAGCCCGCGGAAAAGACGCCCGAGTAGCTTTGCGTATTGAATTCTGGTTCCCAGGCGACACCGACCCAACCATTGAGTTCTTCCCCGACTTCTGGCGAGGCCGTTTCAAGCTTGATCGCGCCAGCAACCGTGTTCTTACCGAATAGAACGCCCTGGGGCCCACGCAGAACCTCGACTTGCTGCAGGTCGAACTGGGACTGTGAGAATTGGCGGCTGCGCGGCTGATAAACGCCATCCACATAAAGGCCAACCGATTGCTCGAACCCCTTGTTGATTCCGGATCCGACACCTCGGATAAAGATGTTCGAGGTTTGCGCTCCCCGACCGACCTGCAGGCCCGGCACGCGCGCGGAAATCTGCTCAAGGTTCGTGACCCCTTGCGCTTCCAGCTCTGCTCCGGAAACGGCGGTCACGGCCACTGGAGCATTGATCAGCGTCTCGTCCCGTTTACGTGCCGTAACAGTCACTGTTGTCAGTCTTGCTTCCCGCTCCGCTTCTGTTTCGGCAGGGACATCTGCCACTTGCCCATAGGCTGGCGCGGCAAGGGCAATGGCGATCGGCAAAATTGCTGCGCCGCTTAAATTGAATCTAAACTTCTGGTTCATATTTATCCTCCCAAGAGCCCTTTTGTTCTCCGTGTTTCCGTTCCACGCTATGATGCATAAGGACGCGAAAGTAGATTATGAAATCTGGTGAAAGATCGCTCTGTTAGAGTCATACCAGTTCACGCCAACAGATCGTCATTCCGCGATACGAGAGAGCCTTAACGGTTAAAAATAGGGGAGACTATCCTTGTACTTACCGATGAACAATCGGAGTCTGGGACAGTCTAGGCGGAACCAAGGCAAGGCTGGGACTGTTGCAGTCACTGATACCGGCCAGGCCAATACCTGTCGATAAACGACCGGTATGAGCATCTTTCTCTTAGCCTAACATCAGTCGTCGGAGACTACGGATCCTGGTTCTTTCAACCTGACCATCCGCCTCGCCACCTGCTGCACGAAGTGATCATATCTGCGCTTGCCCAGCGCATGCGCGGCCTCTCGCTCAGCCTCTGGCAAAGGCTCCATACGCGTGAGCCAGTACAAGACATATTGGGCAAGTGTTTCTGTGCAGAGTCGAATGTCGGTTTCAATCCGGTCCTGGCGCGCATCGTACCTGTCCATGCGTGTAAGAAGCTCACTATCACGCCGCTCGACCTGATCGGGATGGAAGTATTGCATGAGAGCCATCTCGATGATGGCCGTCATACTTGCGTCGTGCAGGCTTGCCTCTAGCACCAGCTTCTCCCAAAGCGCATCAGTAACGCGAATGTTAATTCGATTTCGTTTCATCGCTCACCACCCCGGTATCACATCCTGATCGACTTCATCGAGCGCCAGCGCCTGGCGCACAGCGTCGAGGTGCTGAGCCACCGCCGGATCGGCAGGATCATCTTCCACTTCATGACCTCCGGGTTCCCCAATATTGTGACTCAGCACATCTTCGCGCTCCAACTGGTGGCGCAATTCTCGGCCGGCGTCGTCATCCGACACTGTAGCCATGCTACCCTCTTCGAAACCTTGCTCTGCGATGAAATCTGACCATTCCGACGTGTTCTTACTATCGTCTGGCTCGCAAGCAGCCGGTGACAGAACCCGCGTCGTGAAATTCCGGTCCTCAAAATAGCGCAGCTTGTCTGCGAGCACGGGCGCAGCGCCTGACACCATGACCACTTCCCTGTCGGGCGGGAGCTGCATGATCTCACCGGGCGTCAGCAACTGGCGCTGGGTCTCCTGACGCGACACCATCATGTGCGATAACCAGGGTGCCAATCTGTGGCCTGTATAGTTTTTCTGGGATCGCTGTTCTGTCTTGGTTCCGAGCGCTTCGGATATCCGCTTGGCCGTGCGCTCATCGTTGGTCGCGAAGGCGACCCGCACATGGCAATTGTCGAGAATTGCATTGTTCGGCCCATAAGCTTTTTCGATCTGGTTCAGGGATTGCGCAATCAGAAAGGCGCGAACACCGTACCCTGCCATAAAGGCGAGCGCACATTCAAAAAAATCGAGCCGCCCCAAGGCCGGGAACTCATCCAGCATCAGAAGCACTTTCCGGCGACCCGAATCTGGAAGCGTCTCGGTCAGCCGCCGCCCGATCTGATTGAGCACCAGCCGCATAAGTGGTTTCGTCCGCGACAAATCCGAGGGCGGAACCACAAGATAAAGCGAGACGGGCCGCGCTCCCTCCACCAGATCGCTGATCCGCCAATCGCTCTCAGATGTAACTGCGGCCACCACAGGATCACGGTAAAGCGACAAGAAACTGAGCGCCGTTGACAAAACGCCTGAGCGTTCATTCTCAGCCTTGTTCAGAAGTTCGCGTGCCGCCTGAGCGACAACGGGGTGAACCGACCGCGCCCCGTCCCCGCGGGCGAGATGCTTTGTGTTCATCATCCGCGAGAGCGTTTCCTTGAAGGGCCGCGAGGGATCCGACAAGAATGACGCACATCCTGCCAGCGTCTTGTCTTTTTCGGCGTAGAGCACATGCAAAATGACGCCAACCAGCAAAGCATGTCCGGTCTTCTCCCAATGGCTGCGGCGCTCAAGCGAGCCTTCCGGATCCACAAGGATGTCGGCAATATTCTGTACATCGCGTACTTCATTCGGTCCGCGCCGAACTTCCATCAACGGATTATATCGCGGGGAGTTCACATCCGTTGGATCAAACCGGATGCATGGGCCGAGTTTCGAGCGCCAGCCTGATGTCAGGTCCCAGTTCTCGCCCTTGACGTCATGAATGACAGCGCTTCCTGTCCAGGACAGCAACGTCGGAACAACAAGGCCAACCCCTTTACCAGACCGCGTTGGCGCGAAAGCAAGCACATGTTCCGGGCCGTCATGACGGAGATATTTGCCTTTCCACGTACCAAGGAAGACGCCGTCACCGCCCAGCAGTCTCGCCCGCACAAGATCGCGGCGGCCTGCCCACCGCGATGAGCCGTAGGTCGTCACGCGGCGTTCCCAGCGCGAACGCCAGACCGACCCGACAACCGCCGCCAGAATGCCGAGCAGGCCGCCACTTGCCGAAATCGCCCCACCTTTGGCAAAAACCTCCGGGGCATACGCCTCATAGGCATACCACCATTGGAACAGTCTCCAGGGCCGATAGACTGGCTGTCCGTCCAACACGAACCATGGCCGCCCGAGCGCTGCCTGATAGCCAAGCTCATGCGCAACCCATTGCGTCGCTCCCCACAGGGTCAGCACAATTATCGATAGCACAATGAGAAACTGGCCAATCAGGATTTTGGACGGCGACATCGATCGTCATACTCCGCGTGATAAAAACGCACCCAATGTCTCGCGTCTTTTATCGCCCGCACAGTGAGAATGGCGGCAAATGCCGGCAACACTTTGCAAAAGCGCTATCGCGACAGGCCTCGCCCTCTGCCGGATGGAAATGACCAGGACAGATTTTTTGCCTTTTGTTCGATGATCAGGGATCGTCCCCGGTGTCGCTCCATTTCCGGCCGCCACGGCACCAGCGCAAAAGTTGTCTCACTTCCAATGAGCGCTCTTCGCCCGGACGCGAGATCGACGGTCTTTTCAAACTTGCCTTCAAATTGTTCACCTTTTGACAGCGTAACCTGAGATCTGCCGCTCCTTTCCGCTTCAAAGGCGCCTGCTCGCCTGAGCTCTTCTTCTCGGAGGCGCTTACGTGTCTCATCTGAGAGCTGACCTTCATCCGCCCTAAGCAATCCTCGGTCACGCAAGAAGCTGAGACGGGCCAGCTGCGCCTTGGCAAATCTCCTGTACGGATTTGCCGCCTCTGCAATCCTTCCATCCAGCCACGTCTCAGCATGGGCCTTGGTCTGGGCGTCCAGTGTCATCCAAGACCGCACCTTGAGCTTTGTGCGCCCACCTTGTCTCGTTTCATATTGCGTCGCCTTGTCCAAATAGTCCTCACCAATCTCCCAGACGCCATCCTTGCGGCGCGTCACAAATCCCGCTCGCCTTAAGGCTTCGAGCCGTCGTTTGTGAGCTTCCCGGTAATTGTGAGACGCGGTTGGTTCGGCCTCAGCGTGCAGCGCGTCAGAATAGTATCCGCCTGTCTGCCCGGCTATCTGTGCAATGACCTTATCCGAGGCTCGCGGCGCGGGCTGAGACGGTGCGACTTCAACAATTGCCCCGCGTGGTGGCAAACCACCGGGCTCTACGCCGCCAGCAGGCACATGCCAGCGCGTACCTTCAAGGTCTTCGATCAGAAGGAAGCGCGTACCGCGCAATTCATCGTCTGGTCCCTGAGACAAGACAACACCTGTTATTGGCTTCGCATCACTCGGCCGTTCTTCAAAGAAACGTACGCCCCGCGCAGTCTCTCCAGGTTCCAGACCCGCGCTGAGCGTTCGGACAATATCGCCGCGCCGTCCCATCGCTTTTAGCGCGGTCTGCCAGCCTTCTTTCAGCTGCCAGACGCCTCGGCTCGTTTCAGTTGCAAAATGCAGACTTTCCAAATGCCGCAAGCGCTGAAGCTGAAGGCTCCGGCGAAAGCGATCACCGGAACGATGGGCGGGTGCAACCTCAATCCAGTTCGCAACTGCCTGTTTCTCAAGCTCCCGGTCCAGCGATGTGAACCGATCCTGCGTCGCTTCATGTTGTTGGGCAGCGGCGATCTCCAAGTCGCGGCGAGGTCCGAGCAAACCTGTCACGATCTGCTTCGCGCGTCCCCTGATTCCCTTCGTCAGATAATTTCTGGCAATCACAAGATCCTTGCCGCGAGCATCTTTGCCCCTGATGACAATATGGGTGTGAGAGTGGCCTGTATTGTGGTGATCGACGGCAACCCAGTCGAGCGGTGTCCCAAGATCACGCTCCATCGCAGCCATCAGCGCGCGTGCACTGGTCTTTAAGTCGCCGAGCTCGGCGCCATCTTCTGCTGAGACCGTCAGCCTGAACTGGTGCCGGTCATTTCCACTGCGCTCGGCAAATGCCCGGCCATCAATGTCGTCACCCTCAGGCCCATACAGTTTGCCACCGCTGCCATCGCGCTCAACGCCGTCACGCTGGATGTATCGTACATGCTCAGAAAATGCGCGCACACCACCCCCTCCCCGCGCCCGTGCAATATGGACTTTCACAATGACGCGGCGCATGCGTGCGCGGCTGATCTGCCGAAGCGTTTGCATTGCTTGCGGCGTCGCCCCATTTCCGCGGCCATTATTGCGTCCGGTAAAACCGCGCTTGCTTGACGGTCTACTAAGCCGGGCGGCAACTCGTTTCACCTGACGCCGAAATGACTTCCCACCAGCCTCGCCGCGATCTCGGATACGCCCAAGGCGCGGGGTGAAGTCACTGTCCCCTTTCATCTACGCCGATACCGCGCGTATGACACCCAATCCCCAATGTTCATGGGAAAACACACATAACCTGTATGTCGCAAATTGCGGCAAAAGGCGACGAAAAAAAGACGTGCAGACAAGGCATTAGATGGACGTGTACGTACATCCTTTAATCTTGCCCGTTCGGGTTCGCTGGCCCATCCCATGCCACCTTTCGCCGCAAATTGCCGCCATATGCCGGAATACGCCGCCATCTCTGATCACCGCCAAGCAAGGATCAGACGCGCCACGCCAACGAGATCATGGATTTCAACGGGTCCGAAATAGCGTCCATCGAGGGAGTCCGGGTGCGCATTCATCAGGAAGAGCTGGTCTTGCCCAAGCACCATACAGCCCTCCCAGGACGGCAAATCCCGCCCCGAAGAGTCTCGCAATCGCGCCTCTCCCCCGACTTTTCCATTGATCAGAAGCTGCGTGTCCCAACGGCAGATTTCATCGCCGGGCAGCCCTGCAATCTGCTTCAATAAAGGCCAATCCCGCCCGACAAATCCTTGGGTCTGAGCCCACTGCGCGTCATCGCTTCTGGCTGAGACGACGACCCATCGGCCAAGGGTGAATGGCTCGTCGCTCAGCCAGTACAGCCCTTGCGGCGCGCTGCCGGTCCGGTTCCAGATCAGCCGATCCTGAGGCGTAAAAACTGCGCCGAACAGGGCGAGCCCGATGCCCAGAAGGCCAACGCCGATCACACGTTTCCGCCGTCTCATGACCGCAGTGGCTCGCCGGTCGAGGCCCATCTCTGGCGGTTAGACCAGTCCACCAGATCAGCTCTCGTGTAGTAGACGCGCCAGCCATGCTTGCGGTAGATCGGCCCGCGTCCCTGATAGCGGTAATGGCTGAGGGTGATGGGCGACAGGTTCAGAAATTCTGCCGCCTCGATAGCGGTCAGAAGCTCGGGCAGCTCCTCACGCTGTGGCGGTTTCCGGTTATCTTTGGCCATGATGTCAGGCTCCTTCTCGTGGCTGTAAAGTCCACGAAAAGGATGCCGCCAGACGCCGCCATTTGTAGCCGCAAAAAGCGCATGCGCAATTTTTCACCTGCCTGTTTACCATTGTTTCTACACGCAAAAACCGCCCCGGAGCTGATCTCCGGAGCGGCTCGCTTGCGATGGATCTGCCCCCTAGTCCCGCGGGTTCCAGAGGATCACGTGGCGGCCTTTCTTGCCTTTCACAGGGGCGAGGTTCGCGTAGATCTTGCGCGGGCCGATCTGCGGGTCTGCGAGGGTGATCGAGACATATTCGCGCCCTGATGCCTTGGCTTTGCGAAGCCATCCGCCGCCGATTTCGGTCGAGGTTTCTCCGGCGAAGATGCGGTAGTCGGGCTGTCCGTCGGCGGCTTTCTCCGCGTTCTTCTCGATGCGGATGGCAGCGGTGAGGTTCATCATTGCAAGAGCGCCTTCGAAGCCGGTTTTGGTTTCGCTGACATATCCGAGTGCGTTGGCCATGGTGATAGTTCCTTTCGTTTCTGATCGTGTCCCGGAGACCCCTTGTCCCCGTCGACGCCGGACCGAAAGGACGGCGCAGGGCGGGCCTGAACCGCTCGCGGGCGAAACGCAGTGGAGCACCGGCCCGGAGAAGAATTTTGATCGGCGAGGAGCCGCAAAGCGGCGGGGAAAATTCTTCGCATGGGCCGGTTTCAAGGCCCGACAGGCGTCGTCCAGGTCACACGGCATGAGACGGGAACAAGGGGTTCGGAGCGCATCAGGTGGAAACGGAAGGAACTGCGCTACCTGCCAGTCGTCATTGTATCAGCGAACATCGACCGGCACGGAAACTGGCTCGGCCAATGCCATTCTCAGCTCCGTGAGAGCGCATCGATAAGTCCGCATTCGAGATCGCCATCGCTTTGGCAGGCCTTTGTCAGCTCCGCCAGACGCCGTTCCAGACGACGCAGATCGGCGATGCGGTTTCGCACATCCGATCGGTGACGTTCTGCAATCTCAAAAGCGTCCGCGCAGCATCCAGGTTCGGTCGCAAGGCCCATCAACGAACGCACATCATCGAGAGGAAAGCCAAGGTCGCGCGCCCGCCGGATGAAGCGCAGGCGCTGGATTGCACCACCGTCATAGAGCCGCCTACCGCCATCGCTGCGGGGAGGTTTCGGAACAAGACCGATCTTTTCATAGTAGCGGATCGTCTCGATATGGACGCCCGTTTCCTCGCTCAATCGCCCGATTCTGAACCCGGTCATGAAATTGCCTCTTGCTTCTGTAGCGGCTACAGATTGTAGGCCATAAAGATGACCGCTGAAACTGACAACGATGTGACTGTGACCAAGGCGTCCCGCGCCAATGGCTGGCTGGCGGGCGGCGGCGTCCTCGGCGGCTTTTTCGCCTTCCTTGGGGCCTCGTGCTGCGTGCTGCCAATCCTGCTTGTAAACCTTGGCGTCAGCAGCGCGCTTGTCGCCAATCTTGGCTTCTTCGCCCGCTACAAGAACGCCTTCATGATCGTTGCAATGCTCCTGCTTGCAGGTGCCATTGTTTTCGCCTTGCGCGGCGGTCGGCGTCCGAAGACGCGGTTCTGGATCAGTGTCTCGGTGGCTGTCCTGCTGCTCGTGGGCGCATGGATATTGCCGTCTTATGAAGGAGCGTTGCTGCGATGGCTGAACCTCAGATGAGCGATGGCTTTGAGCCCTCTTCGACGCTGACCTGTCCCCAATGCGGACATCGGTCCAAGGACCTTATGCCCACTGACGCCTGCCAGTATTTCTATGACTGTAAGGGATGCGGGGCGCTGCTGAAACCGCTTCCAGGAGACTGCTGCGTCTATTGTTCCTTCGGCGATGTGAAATGCCCGCCGATCCAGATGGGTGATTGCTGCGGCGGGTAATGGGCGTTCAGAGGTCGGGTTCGGAGCGCATCAGTTGGAAACGGATGAACCGAAGCTGGCCGCCATTTCGGAAAGCCAAGCGAGACCCAAAGACGAGCGATTTTTTTCGGCGCGGTTCAATCAATGAACCCTCTGCCTGTGCCTAGGCAGCATCAATCAGTGCGCGTAAAACCGCCCGGCGACTGTCACCGGGCGGCTCCGTCATCCGCCTGACGAGGAGACTGAACCGTCAGGCGGCGTGTGGCCGATCGAAGGCTTGCGTCGCGGCTCCATCAATGTCTTCGCCGCGCTCGAACAGCCCCGCGACCCGTGCCCATGCGTCTGCGGGCGGTGAACCTGCCCCCTCGACAAGGCGGGCGGGCGGCACCTGCATCCATGCGGGCCGCCAGTCGGGATTGGGCTCGCATCCATGACCCATGATCCGGTTGCCGATGATTGCTTTCTGGACCTTTGCAGTGTCGCTGGCGCAACTCTCCGCGAGTGACTTCGAGCCGATGTCAGCGACCATGGCATTGATCGCGCGCTTGTCGCGCAACAAGTCGAAGAAGGCTGCGTCTGGTTTCCAGTAGGCGGATAGGTCCGTCTCGCAGACATGCAGCACGGCCTCGACAACCGGCCCACCTGCTTCCAGCGTCTGCGCCATGGTGAAGGCCAGAACCTCCATGACTTTCTCGTCCGACATGGCGAGCAAGGCGGCGAAGATTTCGCAGAGCCGGTAGGCGTCGCCATTGCGCCGCGCCTCGGCCGACACGCCCCGCGCCTCAAACAGGGAAGCGATGCGGGCGCGCTTTTCCTCTATCTCGGCAGCGGCTTTTGATGCCTCAAGGCTCGCGCGCGTGTCCTCCTTGCGGCTTGTGCATTCATGGGCGCGGACTTGCCAGAGCGCGCTGCCGGTCATGGCGTGGGCCACCATCAGGCGCAGCGCGATGGCAGGCTGGCCCGCAAGGCTTGCCGTCGCTGCGCCATGACGATGCAGGAGAATGTATTCCGCCAGCGGGCCGGACATTTCGGGTTTGACGGGCGCGGCAGGCGCATCGTCCTTGCCTGTCTTTGCCGTCTCCTGTCGCCGCGCCTCGGCCTGTGAAATGAAGCCCTCATGGAAGGTCACTGTGCCGTCATGGCGTAGCTCGACATAGACCTTGCCGCCCTGGCGTTTGGTGCGCGTCTGGTGATCCCAGCGATGGAAGAAGGCCCCGCGCTCAAGGCAAATGACATCCTTCCAGCCGTCTGCAATGTAAGTCTCGACGCGGTGCGCCACAGCGGCTGACTGCGCCTTCCAGAAGGCGTCGGGATCGGCAAACACGCCATGCTCGCCGAACAGGTCGGCGGTGATCTGGCCCTCATAGTCTGCAATGTCGAACAGCGCCTTGTCGGTCGTGATGATCGCCCCGCCCGTGATCCATGCCTTACAGTTCCGGCCACGAGGCGCGCGTTCGTCCTCGCTCTCGTAAAGCCGCAACCATTCGGCCTGCTGGTCTGGCGTGGCGAGTGTCAGGGCGCGGATCGTCTCGCGGTCGATCTCGTCCTCGGCGTAGAGTTTTCGGATCGGTTCAGCGAGTGAAGCCAGCGCCAGAACGCGGCGCACCAGAAGCTCGGTGACGCCAAAGAAGCCAGCGATCTCGTCCACGCTGCGCCCCTCATCGTGCAGGCGCTTAAAGGCGGTGTACTGCTCCATTTCCGACGCTGGCAAGCGTCCGACATTCTCGATGACGGACGCGGCAATGGCGCTCGCGGCGTCTTCCTCGGTCATGATCGCGCAGGGGACTTGCGGGGTTTCACCCGTCTCCTTCTCGATCTCCTTGAGGGCAAAATAGCGCCGCCGTCCGGCGACGACGCCATAGTGATCGCCTTCCTTGCGCACCAAGAGCGTTTGCCGGACTCCACTCTCGCGGATCGACGGCAGGATGTCGGAGACGTCCGGCTTCTTGCGGCTGTGGCGCATGTTGAGTTTGGAAATCCGAAGCTCGGACAGGGGGATAGTTTTGAGAATGGGCTGGGCCATGATCTGGCTCCTTTTCGATTGAGGGGTTTGTGGATTGGGGGCGCGCCGTCACGCGCGCACCCCGCTGGTTTCCAGCGCCGCGCAAAGGCGGCGGGCGGCGGCGCGCCCTGCGTCCAAGGCTTCGGGCAGAAGCTCCTGCGCGACCTTGGTGAGATAGGCATTGTCGCTACCCGGATAGTTCGCTTCGATGCCCCAAAGGCTGGCGGCATGGGCGTCCAGCGTGACACCCTCCAGCGCCACGGACAGAACGATCCCGCAATAGAACCATTCATCCGTGCGCCATGCTTCCATGACGGCTTCGGCGCGGGCCTGCGCCTCGGCGAAGCGCTGGCGATGGTTCGGACCGGGACCGATAAATCCCGGTGCGTCCTTGTAGAGTGATGGCCAGAATCCGTCCTGGCGCTCGTCGGGCGCATCGGGACAATCATCGCGCACAATCCGCGCGGTGATCTCGAAGCCTGCGACCTCGCAAGAGATGCTGTCGCCCTCGCAGACAAAGTTCTGGAAGCGTTGCGTGAAGGTCATCGTGCGCCCTCCGTGAAGAGTCCGGCAATCGCGATCCAGTGCGGGCCGTAGACGGCATGTTCGCCGCATTCGTCGCATGGATAAGCGCTCGCATCGGGTTCGCAGCACTCGCGCGGGGCGCGGCAGGCCAAGCAGAAGCCTTCTGACCAGTCGTCAGCCTGCTGCAGTTCTTCCAAAGTGAAGCGATAGCGGGTGGTTTCGGGAGTCATGTCCAAGCCCTCCGCTATCGTGACCAGAAAATGTGGACTTCATCGAAGCCCGTCTGGAACACCATGATCTCGCCATTCAGCGCCATGTCGCGGGCAAGGGCCTGCCAGTCGATATAGTAGCGAAGGCTTTCGGGAATCTCGGTTCCCGTGTCCTCGTGCAGCTGTTCGGCAAAGTCCGCCGCGCTGCGATACTTGCCCGCATAGTCCTCGAAGGCGGCGCGCGCCTCGGCGAGATCGTCGCCGAAATGACTCATGAGTTTCGCGCCAAGCTCGCCATGTTCCTCGATGAAATCGGCAAGCGCGCACACGGTTTCGAATGAGGCGTATTCGGAAAGGTTCGCGCCCTCGAAGCCTTCATAATCGTGGATCGCCCATTCTTCGGCGTCGGGCTCCGGTGAGTCCGCCAGCATGGCGCGAACCTGTTCCCAAATCTCGTCAGGGGTGGTCGCCTCGATCCATCGGCCATGCAGGCAGCCGGAATTGTAGGCTGCAAGGCATGCCACGTAGATGCGCGGGCTATCGGGTCGCGCGGGTGCAGCGCTGGCTGCAAGAGGTGCAGCGTTTGCGAGTTGGTCAGTCATGTCAGTCTCCTTCCCCGCCCTCGTTCTTTTCCCGACAGTCGGGTGGGCGGCGAGGAGGTGCTCAGCCGGAGCGCATCAGGGCGGCGCGCAAGGGGAAGCTGTAGGTATGACGCCAAAAGACGATGAGAGATGACAAAGTCCCGCCCCCTTGCGCGACGACCGCGCTCTGGCAGACGCACCGTCCGCCCACCTGACTGATGGGAACAGATATTGAGGCGGAGGGAGGCTGGGGTGGCCATGTGAGCACGCTGAACGCGAGCGACACCCCAACGCCGTTTCCCGGTTGTGCTATTTCCCGATTCTGCCTAATTTTCTCAAACAGGCTGATTTCGGCTCAAGGGGCGGTCATGGAAACCGACATTCTGACCATCAAGGAAGTGGCGGAATATCTGCGCATTACGGAGAAAACCGCCTACCGGCTGGCCTCCGAGCGCAAGATACCAGGCTTCAAGGTCGGCGGCTCCTGGCGGTTCCGCAAGGGTGAGATCGATGCCTGGATTGACGAAGATGCGCGCAAGCGCGCCAAGGGGGACAAGGATACATGACGGCCAGTGCAACACCCGACATCAAATCGCTCAGCGGGTTCGTCTGGTCGATCGCTGAAATCCTGCGTGGGGATTTCAAGCAATCGGAATATGGCAAGGTGATCCTGCCCTTCGTGGTCATGCGGCGACTGGACTGCATCCTGGAGCCGACCAAGACGGCGGTGCTCGCCGCTCACAAATCGCTGCCCAAAGGCGTCGATGAAGAGACGCAGGACATGATCCTGTTTGGAGCGGCCGGCGACGGGATCAAGGTCTACAACACGTCAGAGCTCACCTTCGACAAGCTGCGCGGGCAGGACGCCCGGCAGCTGCATGCCAACCTCATCGACTATATCCGCTGTTTCTCGCCCAATGTGCGTGACATCTTCCTTGAGAAGTTCCTGTTCACCGAACAGCTCAAACGGCTGAATGACGGCAAGATTCTCTGGCAAGTGTTCGAGCGGTTCTGTGAGATCGACCTGCACCCATCCGCCGTCACCAATATCGAGATGGGCTATCTGTTCGAGGAACTGATCCGGCGCTTCTCGGAAATCTCCAATGAGACGGCGGGGGAGCATTTCACGCCGCGCGAGGTGATCCGGCTGATTGTCGAACTTCTGATCGCCAATGACGACACCAAGCTCACCCGGCGCGGCATCATCAGGCAGATTTACGACCCGGCCTGCGGCACGGGCGGCATGCTGGCCCTCGCCGAGGAAGCCTTGAAGCGGTTCAACGATTCGATCCGCGTCGAGCTATTCGGGCAGGAGCTCAACGGCGAATCCTTCGGCATCTGCAAGTCCGATATGCTGGTCACGGGCCACAACCCCGAACAGATCGCCTTCGGCAATACGCTTACCGATGATGCGCACGGGAACCGCAAGTTCCACTACATGCTGTCCAATCCGCCCTATGGCGTGGACTGGAAGAAGTATCAGGACCCGATCAAGGCGGAAGCCGCCAATCAGGGCCATGCCGGGCGGTTCGGCGCGGGCACGCCGCGTATTTCCGACGGCCAGCTCCTCTTCCTGCAACACATGATTTCCAAGATGCGTGACGACGAGGACGGCTCGCGCATCGGCATCGTCATGAATGGATCGCCGCTCTTCACGGGCGGCGCCGGCTCGGGGGAAAGCGAAATCCGCCGCTGGATGCTGGAGAATGACTGGGTCGAGGCGATTGTCGCCCTGCCGACAGACCTTTTCTACAATACCGGCATCCAGACCTATGTATGGCTCCTGACCAATCGCAAGCCGAAGGCGCGCGAGGGCAAGGTCCAGCTGATCGACGCGTCGGGCGAACGCTTCTGGACCGGCATGCGCAAGTCGCTTGGCTCCAAGCGACGGGAAATCCCCGAAACGGCGCGCGACCAGATTGTCCGGCTCTATGCCGATTTCCTCAATGGCGAGAGCGGCGAAGGCGACGTCGCCAAGATCTTCGACACCAGCGATTTCGGCTATCGCGAAATCCGCGTCGAGCGGCCCCTGCGCCTGCGATTCGATGTGACCGAAGAAACGCTCAATGCCCTCAGCGGCCAGAAAGCGTTCGAGAAGCTGGACGCTGCCGAGCAGGACGCCATCCGCAGCACCATCGCCAGCGCCTTTTCCGGTCAGAGTTTCACCGACCGCGCTGTCTTCCTCAAAGCGCTGAACAAGGCGCTGAAAGCCAAGGGCATCAAAGTCGGCTCGCCGGTGATGAAGGCCATAGTCGAGGCGCTTGGCGCGCGGGATGAGACGGCCGAAATCTGCCGCGACAAGGACGGTAATCCGGAGCCGGACACGCAGCTGCGCGACCATGAGCTTGTGCCGCTCAAAGAAGACTGGCGGGATTATTTCGCGCGCGAGGTCAAACCCTTCGCGCCCGACGCCTGGGTCGATCAGAGCTATACCGACGACAGTGACAAACAGGTTGGCCGGGTCGGCTATGAGATCAATTTCAACCGATATTTCTACACCTATACCCCGCCGCGCCCGCTCGAGGAGATCGACGCTGAGCTGAAGACCCTCGAGGCCGACATCGCCGCACTCCTGAAGGAGGTGGTGGCATGAGGTCGCAGAATTTTGATGCTCGAGCTTATTGCCATGTTAACCGGGCTGGGCCATATATCGACGTAATAAGACCCGCCACGCCTCGGACGAAGTTTCGGCTTCGCACTGCGCACCCTGGCGGGTTTCTTCGTTTTAGCGCCTTGTTTTCATTGAAAGCGGGGCGTGCATGAAGTTCACCAAACCCGCCCTTTCCATCGCTGACCAGATCGCGCTGATCGAGCGACGCGGCATGGCTGTGCCGGACCGCGCGCGGGCAGAGCACTATCTGCGCCATATCAGCTATTACAGGCTGCGGGCCTATTGGCTGCCCTTTGAAACCGCCGCCGAGGCCGATGGCGACCATGCGTTCAGAAATGGCGCGAGCTTTGACGACGCCGTCGCCCTCTATGTTTTCGACCGCCAGCTGCGCCTGCATGTCATGGACGCCGTAGAGCGGATCGAGGTCTCGCTGCGCGGCGCCTGGGCGCATCACCTCGCCACCAAGTACGGGCCGCATGGCTATATCGATGGCACCCTGTATGGACGCCAGGATCATTACGCGAAGGCGCTCGCAAGCCTAATCAACGAAATCGAGCGCTCCCGCGATACCTTCATCGAACACTATCGCGCGAAATATGACGATCCGGAATTGCCGCCCATCTGGATGGCGGCGGAGGTCATGTCGCTCGGACAATTGTCAAAATGGCTCGGCAATCTGAAACTCCGTGCGGACCGTCAGACCATCGCGAAGCCCTATGGGCTGGACGAGAAAGTGCTCGTGTCGCTCGCCCACCATCTCGCCCATGTCCGCAACATCTGCGCCCATCATGGCCGCCTGTGGAACAAGCAGTTCACGGTGACGATGAAGCTGCCCCAGTCACCCGCAGCGCTGAAGCTCGCGATGAACCCAGCTTCTAGCCGCCGCCTGTACAATACGCTCGCCATCATTGGTTATCTCATCGGCATCATCGCGCCCGGCTCAGACTGGCGGCGAAAGCTCATCACGCTGATCGAGGAAACCCCGCTCGCAGATACCGCTGCCATGGGCTTCCCCGCAAACTGGCAGCAGATGCCAGCCTGGAGGGTAGCGGCATGACCTTTCAATATGTTCCGATTGGCGCAGTATTTGACATTAAAAACGGCGCCACGCCGTCGTCCGGTAACGAGGAATACTGGGACGGTGACGTGGCTTGGGTAACCCCAGCGGATCTAGGTAAACTGGGGAGTCGCTATATCGAAAGCGGTCAGCGCAACATTTCCACAAGCGGTTACGCAAGCTGCGGGACACAAATGGTTCGTCCCGGTGCAATTATTCTCAGCATCAGAGCGCCGATCGGCCATATGGCCATCGCGACTCAACCGCTGTGTTTCAATCAAGGTTGCAGAGGCCTTGAACCGCGAGGCCCCATAATTTCGGAATACGCATTCTGGGCATTGAACGCTGCAAGACCAGAGCTTGAGGCTTCAGGACAAGGCACAACATTTATCGAACTCGCTCGGAGCAAGCTCCGTGCGGTAAAAATTCCACTTCCCGACCACGAGACCCAGCGCGCCATCGCCGACTTCCTCGACCGCGAAACCGCCCGCATCGACCAATTGGTGGAGAAGAAGCAGGCGCTGGTTGCGGCTCTGAAACAGAAAATTACAGATATCGCTGATCTCTTGGCCACTGGGGCGGAAGACCCGCACCGCGCACGAACATCGGTCGATAGTCCATGGCTTTCAGAGATACCGACTGACTGGCAACTCGTTCGCGCAAAATTTTTGTTCAAAGAAATGAAGCGTCCTGTCGAAGTAGAAGATGAGGTCATCACGGCGTTCCGCGATGGTCAGGTTTGCTTGCGTTCTCGACGCCGGACTGAAGGATACACATTTGCCGAATTGGAAGTCGGCTATCAGCACATCTGCAAAGGCGATCTCGTCATCCACACTATGGATGCTTTTGCTGGAGCTATCGGTGTCTCGGAAGACGATGGTAAGTCCACGGGTGAGTATGCTGTTTGCAGACCGCGTAACGAGGGAGTCGTTCCAGAATACTACGCCTACGCCCTAAGGTGCATGGCCCGCCGAAACTACATATTCGTTCTTTGTCCGTCCGTTCGTGAGAGAGCACCACGGTTCAGGTTTGTTAGATTTGCTCCCGTATTCCTGCCAGTGCCGGCCAGAGAAGAACAACTCGCAATTGTATCTCGCATCGAAAGCGAAACGACCCAGCTCAGAGCGGTTCAAGGCAAAACTCTAGAATCGATCGACCGCCTGCGCGAATACCGCGCCTCTCTGATCACCGCCGCGGTGACTGGCCAGATCGATGTTTCCGAACACACCCGCAAGGGAGACACAGACCGGCGCCTCGACGCCATCGAAGCGGAGATGCGCGCATGAAAGACGCTCAGAAACCAGACCATGTCAGCCTCAACACGCTGATTGGCCGCATGCGCGAAGGCCGGTTCGTGATCCCGGACTTCCAGCGTGAATTCGAATGGGCGCCCTGGGACATTCGCGACCTGATGCGGTCGATCTTCTCGGACTATTATATCGGCAGCCTTCTGCTCTGGAAGGCGAAAGACCAGAACATCAAGCTGCTCGCCTGCGAAGGTCTCTATGGCTACGCGGGCGGCGGCTCGCCCGAATACATCGTCCTTGATGGCCAGCAGCGCCTAACGGCGATGCACTATGCTTTCTTAGCGCCAGACATGCCCCTGCCGAACCGCGCCAAGCGTGCGATCTACTTCATCCATGTCGACAAGTTCATGGCCGGCGAAACCGATGATGCTTTTAGCTATGAGTGGCTGTCGAAAAAGACCCAGTCAATGATGGAGAATGAGCCCGCACTTTTCGAGCGGCACATGTTCCCTTTGTCGGTTCTCGGTGGTCGGAGTAAAGCCCTGTTCCGTTGGACCGAAGAATACAAGAAGTTCTGGCAGGCGCGCGCTGAGAACGCTGCGAACGATGAAGAACGAGCGCTCGCAATGGCGCATGTCGAGAATGCCACGCCGTTCGAAGATGAAGTCTCCGACATTCTGGACGAGTATCAAATTTCCTACATTGAGCTCGATAAGGAGATCGGTGTCGAGAAGGTCTGTGACATCTTCACACAGATCAACAGCAAAGGCGTTCAGCTCGACGTGTTCGACCTGCTGAATGCGCTGATGAAGCCAAAGGACATCCAGCTCAAGCACATGTACCGCGAGGCGCGCGACCGGCTTGGCTTTGTCGAAACGCCGAAAATGAATGTCTACATCCTTCAGGTGATGTCGATCCTGCGGCAAAGCTATTGCTCGCCGAAATATCTCTACTTCCTGCAGCCCGGCGTCGAGAAGCCGGTTCGATTGCCGGACGGCACACGCAGGCAAGACATTCTCGTCGCGGACAGTTCAGAATTCGTCACGCTCTGGAACCAGGCGGTTGATGCGCTGGAACGGGTGATTGCGCTGCTTCGTCATCCCCAGGAATATGGCGCAGTGGGCCAAGCCTATATTCCATATGCGTCGATCGTTCCAGCGTTCGCAGCTATCAACACACTTGTCAGCGCGCAGCCCGCCAAGCGGCAGTTGTCGGCGCGCCGCAAGGTCCGGCTTTGGTACTGGGCCTCGGTCTTTCTGAACCGGTATTCGAGTTCAGTGGAGTCGACCGCTGCGCGCGATTTCGGTGCCATGCGCGAATGGATGGCCCATGAGGACGCCAAGCCGGACCTGATCGACGAATTTGCGCTGTCGTACCGGTCCATCGATATGCGCAGCGAAGTGAAGCGCGGCTCCTCGATTTACAGCGCCATCTTCAACCTGTTCGTTCTAGCAGGCGCTCGGGACTGGATGAGCGGCGATGTCCCCCCCTATGGCGATCTCGATGACCATCATATCGTTCCGGCCTGGTGGGGACGCGAGAACAAGGTCGGCCCAGCAATCAATTCCATTCTCAACCGCTCGCCCCTCACCAGCGACACCAATCGTAATGTGATCCGCGAAAAGCTGCCGAATGAATATCTTCCAGACCTGATCGATGAGAATGGCGAAGCGGCAGTGGTCGCCATTCTTGAATCTCATTTCATCAGCAAGACCGCGTTGGACATTCTTCTGCGTGATCCCTTCACACCTGAAGACTATGAGGATTTCATCGCCGAACGTCACCGGACGCTTCTGGACGGCATCGAGAACCTGCTCATCAAGGAGCGGCTGGACCTTCCAGCAAACCTAAGAGCGCTTGATGCCTCGATCGAGCAGATTGAACTCGCGCTGCGAAGAGTGATTGTTGAAGCCATCGAAAACGATCCGTCGCTGCTCCCGCCGCACCTTCTCGGTAATGCGCAAGAGCGAATCCAGAGGGCGCTCCGCAAGAATGCGGCGCTCAGCGCAGACCGGTTCGACAGGGCAGAAGGCGTGCTCGAACACTTCGATCTCCGCGAAGTGCAGGACACGATCCTCTCCAAAGCGCTGTGGGAACGGTTTGCTGACAGGTTCAAAACAAAGGAAGCATTGAGCCAGAAATTCTCCCAACTGGCAGATCTTCGCAACACCATCCGTCACAGTCGCACCGTCGATGAGGTCACGCTCAAAGAGGGTGAAGCCAGCGTGCTCTGGTTCAACAAGGTGCTGAACTCATGACCACGTACACACCCGACAGCGCCCACCGCGAAAAGGTCCTGCAGGACCATCTCATTGATCAGCTGGTCAGCGGCGAAGGTTACCTGCGCCGCGATGCCAAGACCGACTATGACCGCGCGCTGGCGATGGACCGCGACCTGGTGGTTCGGTTTCTGAGCGAGAGCCAGCCCGAAGAATGGGAGAAACTCACCGCGCATTACTCGGACTCGGCCGAAGACACGCTGTTCACCCAACTGACCAGGGCGCTCAAGGAGCGCGACCTGCTCGATGTGCTGCGCCAGGGCCTCAAGATCGTGCCCGGCATCAAGTTCTCGCTTTGCTACTTCCGGCCTGCGAGCACGCTAGAGCCCAAACGTGTGGAGGAATATCAGGCCAATATCCTCAGCGTCATGGATGAGGTTGCCTATAGCAGCCGTCATGAAAGCCGGATCGATGTGGTCCTGTTTCTGAATGGCCTGCCCGTCGCGACGATAGAGGCCAAAAACCTCCTGACCGGTTCGACCTTCCGGCATGCCGAGAAGCAGTACCGGAAAGACCGCTCGCCCGCAGGCGAACCTCTCCTCACCTTCCAGCGCGGCGCACTCGTGCACTTCGCGATGGATGAGGACAATGTCTCGATGACGACGCGGCTCGCCAATGGCAAGACGCGATTCCTGCCATTCAATCGCGGGCGCGAACGGGGCGCAGGCAATCCCGATGTCGCGGACGAATTCCGGGTTGCCTATCTCTACCGCCCCGGCGATTGGGGCGAGGCGATCTTCTCGCGGCGCGTCCTTCTCGAGATTGTCGGCCAGTTTATGCATGTCGAAAAGACAGGCAAAGACGTTGTGATGATCTTCCCGCGCTTCCAGCAACTGGACGCGGTGCGCCGGTTGATCTCCCATGCGGGCGCAAATGGTCCTGGCCGGAACTATCTGATCCAGCACTCGGCGGGTTCGGGCAAATCGAATACGATTGGCTGGCTGGCCCATCAGGCCATCAATCTGCATGACGGGTCGAACACCCCGGTGTTCAACACAGCGATCATCGTGACCGACCGCGTTGTTCTCGACCGCCAGCTTCAGGAAACTGTCGCCCAGTTCGAACAAACCAAGGGCCTTGTCAAAACCATCGACGGGACCTCGAAGCAGCTGAAAGAGGCGATCGCCAAGGGGGCACGGATCATCGTTACGACGATCCAGAAATTCTCAACCGATCATCTCAAGGCGATCTCCGGTCAGGGCGCGCGCACCTTCGCCGTCATCATCGACGAAGCCCATTCCAGCCAGTCCGGCAAATCGGCCCAGGCGATGACGGATGCGCTGACCCGCGATGAAACCTCAAGCGAAGATATCGAGGATCTGATCCTCGACTATCAGAAGTCCCGCGGACCGCAGGCCAATCTCAGCTTCTTCGCCTTCACCGCGACGCCGCGAAACGTGACGCTTGAGCGATTCGGCGTCAAAGGTTCGGACGGGTTGCCGGTCGCTTTCCATGAGTATTCGATGCGTCAGGCCATCGAGGAAGGCTTCATTCTGGACGTCCTCCAGAACTACATGACGTACAAGGCCTATTACCAACTCGAGAAGACGATTGAAGACGATCCGGAACTGAGCGGCCGGCGCGGGCAGCGGAAAGTGGCGCGGTTTGCATCCCTGCATCCGACCGCGATCGGCCAGAAGGTCGAAATCATTGTCGAACATTTCCGCCGCCATGTGATGGGCGAACTTGGCGGTCAGGCAAAGGCCATGATTGTCACCCAAAGCCGCGAGCATGCACTGCGCTATTATTTCGGGATCAAGGCCTATCTCGATGCTGAGAACTATGGCGACCTTCGCGCGCTTGTCGCCTTCTCCGGCGAACTCACCCATGAGGGCGAAACCTATACCGAAGCCGACCTGAACGGATTTAGTGAAACAGAGCTACCGGGACGGTTTGACGGGTTCAAGCCGGACGGCACGCCTTATCCTGACACGTACCAAATCCTGATCGTCGCGGAAAAGTACCAGACTGGGTTCGACCAGCCAAAGCTCTGCGCCATGTATATTGATCGCAAACTTGCCGGATTGCAGGCGGTACAGACACTATCGCGCCTCAACAGGACGAAAGCTGGCAAGGAGAACACCTATATTCTCGATTTCCAGAACACGATGGAGGATATCCAGACCGCGTTCCGGCCTTTTTATGAAGCGACCTCGCTTGAGGCGATGTCGGACCCCAATCAGGTCTACGAACTCGAAGGCCGCCTTTTCAAATTCGGCTATCTCGATCGCGGTGAGATCGACCGCTTCGCAGAGACATTCTATTCAGGCGCACTCAGCGGCAGCGACCGGGCGCGTCTTGAGGGCCTTGTCCGAGAAGCGGTGCAGCGCTTCGAAGCCGATGAGGATGAAGGCCGCCAGGAAGAATTCCGTCAGCTTCTGAAAAGCTATATGCGCTTCTACGGCTTCGTTGCGCAGGTTATCCGGCTCGAGGATACCTCGCTCGAAAAGCTCTACAGCTATGCGTCCTGGCTTTCGCGTTTATTGCCGAACCGTGAAGTGCCGCCCGACATAGAAATCACACAGGACATGCTCCGCCTGCAGGCCTTCAAGGTCGTGCAGAAGGAACAGGGCAGCGCTTCCCTCTCGCCGGGGGACAAGGAAGCGCTAAAGGCGATCAGCGAGTTTGGTGCCAAGCCCTATACCGAAGATGAACAGCGCGAGCTCTCGGAAATCGTGAAGGCTTTCAACGACCGTCATGGTACGGAATTCACCGAGAATGACTTTATTCGTTATGAGCCGACCTATCAGGCCACGCTCGACGACGACATGACAGACATGCTTCGGAACAATGCACCTGATGTAGTCTATTCCGCTTTCTCGCAAGCGTTCTTTCAGGGCGCGATCCGCATGTTCCAGCGTGACAATGACATGCGCGATATCGTGCTCACCGATCCGGCAGCCCGGGACAAGCTGATCCGCTTCTTTTTCAACCGGGCGCTTCGTGAGGTCAAAGGCGACGCAGCCTGATGACCTGAACCATCAGCGTCCGCGACCCCTCTGGCGCCAGCCAGTGGGAAGCGCGGGCGCGCGGTCAGCCGGCGAGGCCCAGCACCACGTTCTTTAGACGAACAACCGGACCCTCATTGAGCCTCGCCGGGCCGGTCGGCGTAGGATGGCTCCTGCGGCTCCGGGGCGAGCGCCGGGCGAAGGTCGGCGATCACCCCGGACCGCCCCGATGCCTCTCAACGGCCCCTACAGCCGGGCGAACAGCCCCGCGCCAAAGGCGCGGGCAGGCCGCAAAAGACTCCGTGCCGCTGAACGCCCTGATCAGGCGGCGGTCTTCGTGATCCCGAACTGCGACCCGAGGAGTTCGACGAGATAGCCGCCATCGCGCAGCGCTTCGGCTTTCAGGATGAGGTAACGCATGCTGTGTTTCAGCGACGGTCCATTCCAGTCCTCGGCCACGCGGTCCTTGCCAAAGATCACTTCTGCGATTTCGCGGCGATTGAGGCCGGCTTCCAGACAGTCCAGCGCGATGAGGCCATTGCGCAGCATCGCCGTTCGTTTGGTCCAGCGCGGCTCTGTCAGGTCCGGCCCATCGCCGATCAGCGCAAGCGCGGCTTTCTGGGCCTTCACCTTGCGCTCGAAGGCATCAAGATCAGAAATGGTGAGGTTCATCCTCACTGGCTCCATCCCGAGAAGGGAGAGACCTGTGCAGCGCACCTGGACGACGCAGCCCTTGCCGCGGATCAGCAGGAATTCGCGACCGATGGAATCGGTGATGTGGGTGATGTTGCAGATCGGTACGGTGCGCTCCCAGATATCGCAGGTCTGGCCGGGGCGAAGCGAGCTGCAATTGACCTCGACCTGATCGGGATAGGCAAGCCGGGTCCAGACGACATCGGCCTCGAATCCGTTCTTTGCAGGATCGGGCATAAAGGCAAAGCCGAGCCGTTCGGCCATGGTCTGAGGCACGCGGGATTTCAGGAGGCGGATGCTGGCGCAGGGCGCCTGCATCTCGGAAATGTCGTCCGGCGTGCGGCTTTCCGCGTAGCGGCGAACCTTATTGCTGCGACGGGCATATTCCCAGGCCCAGCGATCCTCCGAGAGCCGCCACAAATAATCATACTTTGCGGTGAATGCGTCTGTTTCGAGTGTGAATGTTTTCATGGTTGAACTCCCTTCTTACGAGAATTCCGGCAAGAAGTGTGCCAACGCTTGTTTGGCGCTTCTCTCTGACGACCTCAATTAAGATGTCTGAAAACAGTGTTCTAATTGCTTTGCGTCTAAACAACGACCCTTTTTCGTTTCGCTTGTGACACGAAAAACTGCCGCAAACTCTACAGAAAAGCGCATTTGTCATCCTTTACCGCAATATGCCGGAACGCGCCGCCTTGCGCCGCGTTCGGCCTCCATTTGCCGCCATTCACACTCCCGTAGAATTCATCCGTCTGCGATCCTTGGCTTTGTTGAAATGAACAGTCGGAGCCCTGGGATATGTCCCTTCATGCGCACCATACCGAAACAGAAACCCGGCGCAGCACCATGCTGCGCACGGCCTTCTGCCCGGTGGTGCGTGAGGCGCTGGAAGCGCCGGACACGATCGAGGTGATGGCCAATCCGGACGGCTCGGTCTGGATCGAGAAGGCTGGCGTGGGCGTCATCATTTCGCAGCACACACTTGCCCCTTGCGACCGCGAGCGCGTTATCCGCCTGGTCGCCTCCGGGGTGGAAGAGGCCGCTCACGCCAAGTCCCCGATCGTCTCGGCCGAACTCCCCGGCAGCGGCGAGCGGTTTGAAGGGCTTCTCCCACCTGTCTCGACCAGCCCATGCTTTTCGATCCGCAAGCCCGCGACGACGCCGTTCGAACTCGGCGACTATGTCACCCAGGGCGCCTTGGCTCCGGCGCTGGCACAGGCGCTCAGAGACGCTATCGCCAGCAAGGCCAACATCCTCATCGCGGGCGGCACATCGTCCGGCAAGACGACGTTCACCAATGCCTTGCTGGCAGAACCCTCACTCCAAAACGACCGCATTGTCATCCTGGAAGACACGCGCGAGCTGCGCTGCGCCGCGCCCAATGTGGTGCAGCTGCGCACCCATCGCGGCAGCACCAGCCTGCAGGACCTTGTCCGCTCGACCTTAAGGCTACGACCCGACCGGATCATTGTCGGCGAGGTCCGGGGGCCTGAAGCGCTCGACCTCCTCAAGGCCTGGAACACCGGCCATCCGGGCGGGATCACGACGCTTCATGCCAACTCCGCACACGGCGCGCTAACCCGGCTTGAACAGCTCACCCTGGAAGCCACACCGCGCGCGCCCTTCGACCTCATCGCAGAGGCGATTGACGTGGTCGTGTTCATGAGCCGCGCGGGCGGCCAGCGCCGCGTCGAAGAGGCGCTGCGAGTCACAGGTTTTGACGGCGAGGGGTATCAGACCGCCCCGCTCGTCTCCCGTTCCCTGTCCCTCGTCCAACATGGAGAAACCCAATGACCCTCTACACCCACCTCCAGACCGTAAACCGAACGGTGCAGGTCGCGGCCTGTATCGGCCTCGGCCTGATGATCGCCGGTCCCGCCCATGCGGCAGGCTCCGGCATGCCCTGGGAAGGCCCGCTCGATCAGATCCTGACCTCGATCGAGGGACCGGTCGCGCGCATCGTCGCGGTGATCATCATCACGATTACCGGCCTGACGCTGGCCTTTGGTGAGACCTCGGGCGGCATGCGCAAGCTGATCCAGATCGTGTTCGGGCTTTCGATCGCGTTTGCCGCGACAAGCTTCTTCCTGACCTTCTTCTCGTTCGGCGGCGGAGCGCTCATCTGATGTCTGCCGACGGCTATGAAATCCCGCTCCACCGGTCCCTGACCGAGCCAATCCTGATGGCGGGCGCGCCAAGAACCGCCGCCATCGCCATCGGGACCCTCGCGGCTGCTGTCGGCCTCGGCCTCCAGCTCTGGATACCGGGCCTTGTGCTCTGGGCGGTGGGGCATTCGGCAGCGGTATTCATGGCGCGGTCTGATCCGGATTTCATGGCCGTCGCAGGCCGCTCGACGCGCCACAAGGAGCATCTGACATGCTGAACCTCAGAGAATATGCCGACGCGCCGACGCTTCTGGCCGACTATCTGCCCTGGGCCTGCATCGTGGCGCCGGGCGTTGTCCTCAACAAGGATGGCAGCTTCCAGACGACGTTCCGCTATCGCGGCCCTGACCTCGAAAGTTCGACGGAAGAAGAACTCGTCTCCGTCATGGCGCGGGTCAATAATGTGCTGCGCCGGTTCGGCTCGGGCTGGGCCCTCTTCTTCGAAGCCCAGCGCCATGAAGTGCATGACTATCCGGAGGCGGAGTTTCCCGATGCGCTGACCTGGCTCACCGATCAGGAACGGTCATTACAGGCGGAAGAAGCCGGAACCCGGTTTGAGAGTTCGTATTATCTGACCCTGCTCTGGCTGCCGCCCGCCGATGCCACCGGCCGCGCCGAGAAGGCCCTGATCCAGCGTGTCGAAACGGAAGACGCCGCGACCTGGCGGCATAGGCTTGAGACCTTCCAGCAGCACGCTGACCGCGTCTTTGATCTGTTGGCCACCTGCCTCGCCGAGATTGCGAAGCTCTCTGACGACGAGACGCTGACTTATCTGCACTCGACGATCTCAACCAAGCGCCACCCGGTCGTGACGCCGGAACTGCCGGTCTTCCTCGACGCCATTCTCGCCGATGAGCCCTTCGCGGGCGGGCTCGAACCGATGATTGGTGAGGCGCATTTGCGCACGCTGACCATTCTCGGCTTTCCGGCCACGACCCTGCCGGGCATTCTCGACGAGCTGAACCGTCAAGGCTTTGCCTATCGTTGGGCGACCCGGTTCATCGCGATGGACAAGGCCGAAGCCGAGAAAGTCCTCGGCAAGAAACGCCGCCACTGGTTCGCCAAGCGCAAATCCATCGGCGCGGTGCTGCGTGAGACCATGTTCAATGAGCAGGCGGCGCTCGTCGACAATGACGCTGACAATAAGGCCGCTGACGCCGATGCGGCGCTGCAGGAACTGGGCAGTGATCTCGTTTCCTACGGCTATGTCACGACCACCATCACCGTTGCTGACCCCGACCGCCGCACGGTGGACGAACATATCCGAATTGCCGAGCGCATCGTGAATGGCCGCGGTTTCACCGCGATCAGGGAAACACTGAACGCGGTCGATGCCTGGCTCGGCTCATTGCCCGGTCATCCTTATGCCAATGTCCGCCAGCCCATTCTGCACACGCTGAACCTTGCCCATATGGTGCCGCTCTCGGCCGTCTGGGCGGGCGAAGACACCAATCGTCACCACAACGCCCCGGCGCTCATTCAGGCGCAGACCGATGGCACGACACCGTTCCGCCTGAACCTGCATATTGGCGATGTCGGCCATACGCTGGTCGTCGGCCCGACCGGCGCGGGCAAGTCTGTTCTGCTCTCGCTCTTAGCCCTGCAATGGAAGCGCTATGAGGGGGCGCAGGTCTTCCTGTTCGACAAGGGCCGCTCGGCCCGCGCCGCGACGCTCTGCATGGGCGGTGCACATATCGATCTCGGCGGTGCCCGCGCGCCAAGTCTCCAGCCGCTGAAAGATATCGACACCGAACATGGCGCAAGCTTTGCCGCCGACTGGCTCGCGGGTCTTTGCACCAATGAAGGCGTCGCGATGACGCCGGACCTCAAGGCAAAGCTCTGGGAAGCGATCCAGTCTCTCAGCTCAGCGCCTGAACCCGAACGCACGCTGACAGGCCTCAGCCTGATGCTGCAGGACGACACGCTCAAATCCGCGCTGCATCCGTTCACGCTGGAAGGTCCGCACGGACGGCTCCTCGATGCCGACCATGAAAGCCTCGCGCTCGCCGACACAGTCTGCTTCGAGATGGAAGAGCTGATGCATGCGAAAGGCGCCGTGGCGCCTGTGATCACCTATCTCTTCCACCGGCTGGAAGCGCGGTTTGATGGCAGGCCAACACTGCTCATCCTCGATGAAGCCTGGCTCTTCCTCGATGATCCCATGTTTGCCGCGCGCATCCGTGAATGGCTGAAGACCCTTCGCAAGAAGAACGTGTCCGTCGTGTTCGCGACGCAAAGCCTTGCCGACATTGCGAACAGCACCATCGCGCCAGCCCTCGTCGAATCCTGCCCCACGCGCATCTTCCTGCCGAACGAGCGCGCGCAGGAACCACAATCCCGCGAGACCTATCAGCGGTTCGGCCTCAACGCGCGCCAGATCGAACTGATCAGCAGGGCCACACCGAAGCGCGACTATTACTACCAGTCGCCCCTCGGGGCCCGTGTCTTCGATCTTGGCCTCGGGCCGATTGCATTGTCCGTCTGCGGCGCGTCATCGCCCGAAGACCAGGCCCGCATGGATCGCATCTGGGCCGAGACGGAAGGCGACGGCTTTTCCGCCTGCTGGCTGATCGAAAAGGGCCTGCCCTGGGCAGCCGAGCTTCTCACCCGCTGGCCCGGCCATGCGCCGGAGCCTGAGGCGCACGCGCCCTTCAATCCCTCCCACATCCTCGCCGCCGAATAGGAGCCCCCGATGAAACGCATACTTGCCTCCGCTTTGATCTGCGCCGCGCCGCTCTCCATCCTCATCGCGCCGCCCGCTTCGGCCCAATGGACGGTGTATGACCCGGCCAATCACATCCAGAACATCTACCAGGCCATCCGCTCGCTTCAGGAGGTCAACCAGCAGATCCAGCAGCTCACCCATGAAATCGAAATGCTGGAAAACATGGCGCGCGATCTGGAAGCACTGCCGGATTCTATCGCTGACGACATCCTGCGCCGTATGCGCCGCATCGAGGAGCTGATGCGCGAGGCCGAAGGCATCGGCTACCGCGTCGAGGAAATCGAGCGCGAGTATGAAGAGGTGTACCCGGAAGACTATGGCGCCGAGCCGCCGCGTCAGGCCGTGCTCGTCGAAGAGGCCCGCGCCCGCTGGCGGCAATCGCGCACAGCTTACAGGGACAGCCTGACCGTCACGGCGCAGGTCGTCTCCACAGCGCGGGCTGACAGTGACAGCCTCGACCGGCTGATCGCGGACAGCCAGTCCGCCGTCGGCAATCTCCAGGTCGCCCAGGCCGGCAACCAGATCGAAGCCCTGCAGACCGAGCAGCTCATGCAAATGGAAGCCATGATGGCGGCCCATTACCGCGCCGAGGCGCTGGAGCGGGCGCGCCAACTCGCCGAAGCCGAACGTGGTCGCGCACGCACCCGGGCCTTCCTCGGAGAATAGCGCGCCATGGACGTGATCGACACCTTCCTTGCGACCTTCATAGCTTACATTGACAGCGGGTTCGGCCTGCTGGCGGGCGATGTCGCTTATTTGTCGACCACGCTCATCGCCATCGACATCACGCTGGCGGGCCTGTTCTGGGCGCTAAGCCAGAACACGGACGTCATCGCCGGGCTCCTGAAGAAGGTGCTCTATGTCGGCTTCTTCGCCTTCATCATCGGCAACTTCTCTCTCCTCGCCGGTATCGTCTTTGACAGTTTCGCCGAGCTTGGCGTGACCGCTGGCGGCGGGACGATGACTGCCGATGATCTCCTGCGCCCCGGCTTCATTGCCAGTGTCGGTCTCGATGCCGGTCAGCCGCTGCTCGAAGAGATCAGCGACATGCTGGGGCCGATTTCGTTTTTTCATAACTTCATCATGATCGCGGTCATGTTCGTGGCCTGGGCGATCATCATGGTCGCGTTCTTTGTGCTCGCCGTGCAGCTCTTCATCACGATCCTGGAGTTCAAGCTGACGACCCTGGCCGGGTTCGTGCTCGTGCCCTTCGCGCTCTGGAACAAGACGACGTTCCTCGCCGAACGTGTCCTCGGCAATGTCATCACCTCGGGCATCAAGCTCATGGTGCTCGCCGTTATTATCGGCATTGGCTCGACGCTCTTCTCGTCGGTGACCGATGCGTTCCGCACCGGCGATGATGTGACGCTGGCGCAGGTCATGGGCACGGTGCTGGCTGCGATTGTCTTCTTCTGGATGGGCATCTTTGCGCCCGGCATTGCGAGCGGGCTGATCACCGGCGCTCCGCAGCTCGGCGCAGGCTCAGCAGTGGGTGCTACAGCGGGCGTCGCTGCCGGGACCTATGTAGCGGGCATGGGCGGCCGCGCCGCTGTCGGCGCGGTCGCGGGCGGTGCTTCAAGCGCCGTCAAGGCCGGCGCCAGCATGGCAGGAGCGGCGCGCACCTCCTATACGCTGGGCTCTGTCGCCTCCGGCGCATCCGGCGCAGCGGGCGTCGCCGCCGGCCTTGCCGGTGTCGCGCGCGCAGGCGGGGACGCCATGCGCCGCGCTGCAAGCCGTCCTGCCCAGTCCATGCGCGAGGCCTACCAACGCGGCAGTCAGGGCGCCTGGCGCGCAACCGGCGGGTCTGAGACCGCATCCATGCAAAGCTCTGCCTCCGGATCATCCTCATCCCAGAGCCCCGGCTGGGCCCGCCGCATGCAGACCAGCCAGCGCATGGGACAGGCAGGCCAAATGGCCGCCCATTCGATCCGCGACGGCGATCGCGGCGCTTCGGGCGCGAACCCAACCCTCAAAGACAAGGACGATTAGACGATGGCTTTCAGGCGATCTTCCTCCAGCTATGGGCCAAGCCCGTTCCCTGAAACGCCTTACCAGAAGGCCGGACAGGTCTGGGACGACCGTATCGGCTCCGCCCGCGTGCAGGCAAAGAACTGGCGGCTCATGGCGCTCGGCTGTCTCGGGCTCTGCTTCGTCACCTCCGGCGCGCTGGTCTGGCGGAGCATGCAATCGACCGTCACGCCTTATGTCGTGGAAGTCGATGAGACCGGCGCGGCCCGCGCCGTTTCGCCAGCGACGGAGCGCTACACCCCGACCGATGCGCAGATCGCGCATCACCTCGCCAACTTCATCGAGCACGTGCGCGGCCTCAGCGTCGATCCGGTCGTCGTGCGCGAAAACTGGCTGCGCGCCTATGACTTCGTCACTGACCGCGCCGCCACCACGCTCAATGAATACGCCTCGACCAATGATCCCTTCGCCGATGTCGGCAGAAAATCCCGCACGGTGGATGTCGTCAGCGTCGTGCGCGTCTCGGACGACAGTTTCCAGGCCCGCTGGATCGAGAAGACCTATGAGAATGGCGCGCTGGTTCGCGCCCAAAGGTTCACCGGCAACTTCACCCTCATCACCCAACCGCCGACGGATGCGCAGACCCTGCGCGCCAATCCGCTCGGCCTTTATGTCCATGCCCTGAACTGGGGTCAGGACCTCGTTACAGGAGAATGATCCCCATGCTTCGTATCCTCACCGCCGCTTCTGCCATGGCGCTATTGTCAGCCTGCGCCACGACGGAACTCGACCCCATCGATGCCAGCGCCTTCGTCGCCGCGACGCCTGTCGAGGACCGCGCTGACTACCCTGTCGAGATTGTCGAAACCGCCGTGGCACTTCCGCTGCCCGGCCAGATGATGCCCATCGGCACCCGCGTCACCACCAATCCCGATGGCAGCGTGACACGGACCTATACAAGGACCGTCAGCACGCCGTCGGTTTCACCGGCAGAAGCGATAAGACAAGGTCGCACCAGCGCCCTGATCGAACCTTCGGTCGACGGCTATGTGAACGCGATCCAGGTCTATCCCTATACCGAAGGCGCGCTTTACCGCCTCTATGCCAGCCCCGGCCAGGTGTCGGACATCGCCCTGCAGCCGGGCGAGGAACTCGTCTCGGTTTCGGCCGGTGACACGGTGCGCTGGGTGGTGGGGGACACGGTGTCCGGTTCGGGCGCGACGGCCCGCGCCCATGTGCTGGTCAAACCGATCAGCTCCGGCATCCGCACCAATCTGATGATCGCCACCGACCGGCGGACCTATCATCTGGAGCTGGAGAGCACGGAGGGCGGCTATATGGCCGCGCTCTCCTGGCGCTATCCGGCTGATGAACTGGCAGGCCTCACCGCCCGCAATGAACGCGCCATTGCAAGAGACGCTGGCAGCATTGAGCGCGGCCTGACGCTGGAAGGCCTGAACTTCGATTATCGGCTCTCCGGCGACAGCCCCGACTGGAAACCTGTGCGCGTCTTCGATGATGGCCGTCAGGTGTTCATCCAGATGCCCGAAGACATCGCCACCACAGACATGCCGCCGCTCTTTGTTCTGGGTGCGGACGGTGACGCGGAACTCGTCAACTACCGGGTGCGCGGCAATTATTATGTCGTGGACCGCCTGTTCCGTGCGGCGGAACTGCGGCTCGGCGAACGAAACCAGATGGTCGTCCGCATCTCCCGCAATGAGCGCCGTTCGCCTCTGGCTGGCCTGTTCGGGAACTGATGCCCATGTCCGAGCCCATTCCCTTCGACGAGCATGCCGAACGGCTGAAGATCCGCTCCAGCCCGAAGCCGGTTACGCGGATCAACCGCAAGGTCCTGATGGTCGGCGCAGGCCTCGGCGTGCTTGGCCTGTTCGCCGCCATGAGAATTGCATTGAAGCCACCAACCGCCGTCGATCCGGATGCAAGGCGCGAGCTCTACAACACCACGAACACACGCAAGCCCGAAGGCCTCTCCACCCTCCCGGCAAGCTATAGCGAGATTGCCCCGGTGGAAGACCGCATCGCGCGCCTTGGCCCGCCACTCTCCGGCGATCTCGGCGCGACCATGCTGCGGGCTGAACGCGAGCTTGGCATCGAACCCGAATATGTGACCCGCTTCGAGGACGATTTCCGCCCGAACCCGGCCGACGAGGCCGAACGCGCAAGGCGCATGCGCGAGGCCGCGCTTGCCGATGAAGCGGCCCGCGCGCCGGTCTTCTTCCGGCTCGACTCTCAGAGCGGTACCGCAAGCACCACCGACACCCGCTTCGCTTATCGCGACCCCGCGCTTGATCTTGGCTCTGAGCTGCTGGCGCTCGCCGCCCTGCCGCAGGGCGCGCCGTCAGCGTTCGGCCAGCCCGCCGATACCAATCTCCAGTCCCGTAAACTGGCCTTCGCCAGGGAAGGCGCGGACAGCGACATCTACAACCCTCACAGCATCGAAGACCCGGCTTCGCCCTACCAGGTCATGGCGGGCACGCTGATCCCGGCAAGCCTCGTGACCGGGATCAATTCGGACCTGCCCGGCACGATCGTCGCGCAGGTCACCCAACCGGTCTATGACACCGTGACCGGGCAATACCTTCTCATCCCGCAGGGCTCGCGCCTTATCGGGCGGTATCAGTCGGAAGTCTCGTTCGGTCAAGACCGCGCGCTCGTGACCTGGGACCGGATCATCTTCCCGGACGGGTCCTCCATCGTGATCTCGGCGCCGGGTGCTGACGCGCAGGGCTTTGCGGGGTTGTCCGACCGCACCGATCACCACTGGGACCGCGTGTTCCTCGCGGCAGGCCTCGCGACCATTCTCGGCGTCGGCGCCGAACTTGGCGCAGACGGAGACGGCGACCTGGAACGCGCCATCCGCCGCGGCACGACCGACACCGTCAACCAGGCCGGTCAACGCGTCGTCGAGCGCAATCTTGGCATCCAGCCAACCATCCGCGTGCGCCCCGGCTGGCCGGTGCGCGTGGTCGTCACCCGCGATCTCATTCTCAGACCCCATCCCCAAGGAGCCACACGATGACCCTTCGTCTCGGACAATTACCCGACCGCACCCCGGTGCGCATGAGCCTCTCGGTCGATCCCGAGCTCGCCAGCGCGCTCAGCGACTATGCCGAAATCTACCGCCAGACCTACGGCGCGGAGGAAAAGCCCGAAGCGCTGATCCCGGCCATGATCGAGAGCTTCCTGGCGTCCGACGCCGGGTTCAAGCGGGCGCGACGCGCCCTTCATTCAACCGCCAGCACGGAGACCTAAACCCATGGCACAGATCGGAACATTCACCCTGAAGGAAGGCAGCTATACCGGCACCATCCGCACCATGACCATCAATGTCAAAGCCCAGCTTGTTCCCAACAGTGACAAGGCCTCAGACGGTGCCCCCGACTTCCGCCTCTATGCCGGCGGGGCCGAACTCGGCGCTGCCTGGCGTCAGGAAAGCAAGGATGGCGAAACGCCCTACCTCGCCGTCAAACTCGACGACCCGAGCTTTGCCAGCCCCATGCGCGCGGCCTTCTTCGAGAACGAGAAAGACGGCACCGGCGTGATGGTGTGGAACCGGGCGAAGACGGTGTAATCGGAGTGCGTCATGTTGCATCGCGTAAAGGAGGGCGGGCGCACAGGGCTTAGGGATTTCGCGCGGGACCTGAACCCGCCGCCAAAGGCCCCTGCTCCGGTCACTTCAACCGATCCTGAACGGATCACGCCCGCCGACATCTTCAGGCGCCGAACCGTCAGGCGGCCGGAGCTTCGCAAGCTTGTGCCGCTCTCCGATACGACGATCTACGAACTCGAACAGAAGGGCGAATTTCCGCAGCGGTTCTACCTGACACCCCGATGCGTCGTCTGGCCCCTCGCCGAAGTGCTGGAGTGGATCGACGCCCAAAGGCGCAAGGGTCGCGAAGGCTGCGGACCGCATCCGGATTATCGAATGCGGTGAACTGTCTCAAATATCCCTCATTGCGGACAATGCTGCGTTTCGTAGGCAGCGCGCCCGTTAGCAGACATCCAATCGTTAAGTCGTATTGACTGCGACACCGCCAAAGCATCTTCCGAGCCGCCCACCGCAGGATGAGTTGAACAAGCAGCTGACGAAGGCACAGTGCATCGCTTGGCCCCGTCTTGGACTAGAGGCCGCGAAAGATCAGCCACCGCCTCTTGCAGCTACGGGGTGAGGAGCTCCTGCAACCCGCGATAAGCCGCCGCAAGCTGCTTCACCAGCGCGTCGTAGACATCAAAGAACGGCGCGGCGGCCGGGAGACCAAGGCGGCTCGTGATATCGTCCATCTTGTCCGACGCCGTCCCCGTAGATGTGAGATGCAGGTTTGCCACCCGGAGATCGTAGGTCACGAAGAGCGGCAGCATGAGATTCGAAATTGCGGAACTGCCGGGAAGCGTTTCAAGTAGTGTCTGCAGGCGCTTCAGGCCGCCAAGGCCTTTGGGATCGCCTCCGGCCGCGCTCAGCAACTTCCCGATGGCCTGTGTATCCAGAGATTCGACGTGGATCTTGTTGAGCGCGTCCGCCGCATGCTGTTGGTTCTTCACGCTGTCTGTGAGCGGCCTCGCAAAGTCGAGGGCGATCGCCACCACTTCGGCTTCAAGGTGGGCGAGCGTCGCTCCAAAATGCATCCTGGCAGCTTCGAGGAAGTCCGTCCTTGCCGCGAGTAGGTCGTTTTCCGGTGTTGGATCGGAAAATATGCAGTCGATCTGTCCATCGTAGAATTCGCTGCCGATGGAGTGATCCGATTCCACGTTTTCAGACAGCAGGTAATACTGTTCCGGCACGGGCAATGTCGCGATGTCGCCGAGCCACATCACGACGCGGCCATTTCGGTTGATGCCAAAGCTTATCTGGTTGTCTTCGTCCGTGGTGATCGTGCCGTACGTCCGAGACGCAAACGTCAGGCGATAGCCCGACGCCGTGTCGTATTTCAGCAAGACCCCTCTCTTGAAGAACACAAGTGTGAGAAAACCGTCCCCCTGCCCGCGAAGGCCAGGCAGGTATTCGTAGTCGTCCGCATCATACTGGAACGGCACGTCCGTGAAGGGGTAGCGGTCTTCAAGCTTCCTACGCGTTACGGTGACACCGGCGGATACCTTGGACACGCACTGCTCGTGCAGCCGGATGATCGAGATGCGCGATCGGTCCGGAAGATAGTCCTTCTCGCACGTAGAACACCGAAGTACGGGCAGCCCTTTGATGGCTATCCGCGCCCCTGACACAGTTTCGTCGAAGTCAGCATAAGCGAGATCGAGCCAACCGTCGCAGTCAGAGCACCTCAAGCGCTGCACGTGACCAGGCGGCGGGAAAATGTCTTTGATGTCCACGGTGCCCCCCATAGTTACACCTTCCTACTTAGACCGATGTGTTGCAACATGGGATTGTCCACGACATTCATCCAATCTGACCTGGGATCCACGATTGGCCGTTTGGCGCCATCAGCGCTGCTTCGCGCCGCAATCGCAAACGTCAGCTTTGGCCTACGCTTCATGCCGGTCGTAAAGACTCCTTCTGCGCCCGAACCGGAAGTGACGATCACCCCACCCTCGGATCAGCGGCGTAGACCGCCATGCTCTCCGGGATGATGTTCGGCTTGCGGCTTTCACCCGCAGCCCAGGCATCGATCATGTCGGCCCATTCCTGCATCATGTGGCGGCGCTGGTCTGCATATTCGGCCTTGTTGTAGACCCCACGCGAAGAGCGCCGGTCTTCGTGCGCGAGGCTTTTTTCGATCCAGTCGCGATTGAAACCAAGCTCATTCAGGAGCGTCGAGCCCGTGCGCCGCAGGTCGTGGACGGTGAAAGGCTCCAGCGGAAGCTCCATCTCGCTTGCCAGCTTGTGGGCGCTGTCGGTGATCCGGTTGAAGGTCGCATTCGATATCGGGCGAAACGTGTCATAGCGCGACGGGAAGACGTATTTCGATCCGCCTGCGCAGGTTTTAAGCGCCACCAGAATATCGAGCGCCTGGTTCGACAGATAGACATTGTGGTCGAGGCCGGTCTTCATCCGCTTCTTCGGGATGGTCCAGACCGCATCCTGGAAACTGACTTCATCCCATGTCGCATGGGCGACCTCGGTCTTGCGCTTCATCGTCAGCAGGATGAATTTCACGCCGAGCTTCAGCGTCGGATTGGCGGTGATCTCTTCGAGCACGCGATAGAGGACCCGGATCTCCAGCGGCGTGAGCGAGCGGTCGCGGGGCCGGACACGCGCGATCGACCGGGGATCGACCTCCTCGGCGGGATTCTCGACACGGATGCCGTGCAAATTGGCGAAGGCGTAGATGAGCTTGATGAACTCGCGGGCGTGCAGCGCCGTTGAAGGCGCGCCCCGCTTCTTGATCTTGTCGCAGAGCTGACGGACGTCCTCGCTCGTCACTTCGCGCAAGGTGTAATTGCCCAGCGCCGGGATCAGGTCACGATCGACAATGTGACGACGCATGTCGCGGGTCGAGTCCGACATCTCGCTCTCAGCGAGCCAGCGCTGAGCAAGCTCCCCGAACGTCCCTTCGGATTTCGCTTTGGCCTTGGCCCGCTTCTTTTCCTTGGCGGGTGAGACACCCTCATCCACGAGCTTCTTCGCATCGATCAGCTTCTCGCGCGCAGCCGCCAGCGTGATCCCGTACTTGCCATAACGCCCGATGGTCAGCGTCTCCCGGCGCCCGTTCACACGGTAATCGTAGCGGAAGGTCTTGGTGCCCGTCGGCGCGACGGACACATAGAGACCGTCCCGGTCTGCGACCTTGTAGGGTTTATCCTTTGATTTCAAAGACTTGATTGCAATATCGGTCAGCATGTTGCGCCTCCTTCCCACCAATTTTACCGTCAGGCCGAAATGGCCAATTTTCCACAACAAAAAACTTATTTTTCAATGCGTTATGCCGAAAAAATACCGTCAGGCCGCCAAAATGGGCTGACGGTATTTTGACTTTAGGCAGGAAGAGGCAATTTGTATACCGTCAGGCGATACCGTCAGAATGTTCCGTTGGCCCGCGATAGAAGGCGATAGACACCGAACGAAAATCGGTATCAAGCTATTGTATTTGTTGAATTTATTGATCGTTCGCGATAGTCCGCGAGAGACGCGGAATCATTCCCACTCGATGGTGCCGGGCGGCTTGCTGGTCACGTCATAGACGACGCGGTTGACGCCTTTTACCTCATTGATGATGCGGGTCGCGACGCGGCCGAGGAAGTCGTGCTCGTACGGATAATAGTCCGCCGTCATACCATCGGTCGAGGTCACCGCGCGCAGGGCCAGCACAGCCTCATAGGTGCGTTCGTCCCCCATCACGCCGACCGTGTTGACCGGCAGCAAAACGCTGAAGGCCTGCCAGATTTCGTCGTACAGTCCCGCCTTGCGGATCTCGTCGATATAGATCGCGTCCGCCTTGCGCAGCGTGTCGGCCTTCTCGCGCGTGATCTCGCCGGGAATGCGGATCGCGAGACCCGGTCCGGGGAATGGATGCCGCCCGATAAAGCTCTCCGGCAAGCCCAACTCACGGCCCAGCGCGCGCACTTCATCCTTGAACAACTCACGCAGCGGCTCGACCAGTTTCATGTTCATGCGTTCCGGAAGGCCGCCAACATTGTGGTGGCTCTTGATCGTCACGCTCGGCCCGCCAATGGCTGAAACGCTTTCGATCACGTCCGGATAGAGCGTGCCCTGCGCGAGGAAATCCGCGCCGCCGATCTTCTTGGCTTCTTCATCGAACACATCAATGAACAGGCCGCCAATGATCTTGCGCTTGCGTTCGGGGTCCGAGACGCCTTCCAGCTTGCCGAGGAACAGGTCCGATGCGTCCACATGGACAAGCGGGATATTGTAATGCTCGCGGAACAGGGTCACCACCTGCTCGCTCTCGCCCTGCCGCATCAATCCGTGGTCAACATACACACAGGTCAGCTGGTCACCGATGGCTTCATGGATCAGCACGGCCGCAACCGAGGAATCCACCCCGCCCGACAGGCCACAGATCACCCGGCCCTTGCCGACCTGCTCACGGATCTTCTCGATGGCTTCGGCCCGGTAGGCTGCCATTGTCCAGTCGCCCTTCAGGCCCGCGACGCCATGCGTGAAATTGCGCAGCAATTCACGCCCATGCACCGTGTGCACGACTTCCGGATGGAATTGCGTGCCGTAGAATTTGCGTTCCGGGTCTGAAATGATCGCATAGGGCGCGCCCGGCGATTTCGCGATTACGCCAAAGCCCGGCGCCATCTCGGCAACATGGTCGCCATGGCTCATCCAGACTTGTTCGCTGTCACCCGAATGGAACAGGTCTGACAGGATCGGGTCGTCCACGACCTTCTCGATGAAAGCCCGGCCGAATTCACGGCTCGTGCCGCTTTCTACCTTGCCGCCCAGTTGCTGCATCATGACCTGCTGGCCGTAACAGATGCCAAGCACCGGCACGCCGAGTTCAAAAATCGCATCATCGGCGCGCGGGCTGTCGTCCCATGTCACGCTGGAAGGTCCGCCCGACAGGATCACGGCCTGCGGATCATACTCGCCGAGAAACGCCGCATCGACCTTGTTGAAAGGATGGATTTCACAATAGACGCCGCTCTCGCGCAGGCGTCGTGCGATCAGTTGCGTCACCTGGCTGCCGAAATCGACGATGAGGGCGCGTTCGTGTCTCTGCTCAGTCATGGCGCCCGATAGCCGAGCTTGAGGGATTCGTCCACAGGCTACGGGCGGTTCCCGCGTCACTATTGACGCTGCGACCGAAACTGGACGACGATCAGGTCATGACTGACACGACTTCACTCAGCCAGTTGAAACAGGCTGCCCTCGACCGGGCCCGCGCCGGAGACTGGAACGGGGCCGCCGACACGCTGCACACCGTGCTGGCACAATCCCCGAGCGATCTTGGCAGCCTGCTCTTGCTCGGCGATGTCAGCCATTCGGGCGGCAATATCCAGGCCGCCAGTGACGGGTATCGCGCCGCACTCGCCCTCGCCGGCCAGATGCCGAACCTTCCCGCTACGGTTCAGGCCGGCCTGCGGCGCGCCCAGACCCGGCTCGCCGATTATGCCTCGGACTATGCCGCCCGGCTGGACGGTCTGATCCCGCCTTCCGAGCGCTCGGCCCGGTTCAACCAGTCCCTCGACATCCTGCTTGGACGCCAGCCCGCCTATCTCCAGGAACCGCGCCGCTATTATTTCCCCGGCCTGCCCCAGATCCAGTTCTACGACACGGCTCAGTTCGACTGGGTGCAGGATATGGAAGACAGAACCCCTGACATACAGGCCGAACTCCGCACCGTCCTCGCCGAGGACCAGGCGAGCTTCCGTCCCTATATCGAGCGCGGTGCAGGCCATCTTGGCGGACAGGACCATCACCTGCTCGACAATACAGACTGGAGCGCCTTCTATCTCTGGAAAGACGGGCAGAAGATCGAAGCCAACTGCGCCCGTTGCCCGATCACCACGGCCGCGCTGGAACGCGTCCCGCTTGATTTTGCAGACGGCAAGTGCCCATCCGTCCTGTTTTCGGTTCTGAAGCCCGGCGCGCACATCCCGCCGCACAATGGCATGGTGAACACGCGGCTGATCTGCCACCTGCCGCTGATCGTGCCCGGCCCGGCCTGGCTACGCGTCGGCAGTGAGACGCATCACTGGCAAGAAGGGCGCATGGTCATCTTCGACGACACGATCGAGCATGAAGCAAAGAACGAAGCGGACGAGACCCGCATCGTGCTCCTGTTTGATGTCTGGCGGCCCGAACTGAGCGACCAGGAACGGCGCGAAGTCGCCACCTTGCTGGGGGCGATCGACAGTTTCAGCGAGAGCTGACCTAGGCCCGCCGCAAGACCGCAAAGAAGAATCCATCCGTGCCGGCCCGGCGCGGCGTCAGGCGCACGCTGCCGGTGGGGCCGCGATATTTGCGCACGAGCGCTGCGCCCTCTTCGGTCAGCAGACCGGAAGCAATGGCAGACTCTGCCGCGTCTTCCTCGGAAAACTCGGAATGCGCCGCCAGGAACTTCGCCACGCGGTCTTCGTCTTCTTCCATCAGGAAAGAGCAAGTCGCATAGAGCAGCCGTCCGCCCGGCTTCACATAGGCGCTCGCGGCCGCAAGGATTTCGTCCTGCTCGCCCATGCGCTTTTCCAGCTGGCGTTCTTTCAGCCGCCACTTGGCGTCCGGACGCCGACGCCATGTGCCGGTCCCCGTGCAGGGCGCGTCCACGAAAACAAGGTCCATCTGATCGGATAGGTCTTCCAGCTGAGTCGGCTCGCTCGGATGCACCAGTTGCACATTGTGTGCGCCGGAACGTTTGAGGCGCGGGATCAGCGCCGACAGACGCCGCCCGTCAATGTCATAGGCAAATATCTGGCCTTTGCCCTGCATCTGCGCGGCCATGGCCAGCGTCTTGCCGCCACCCCCTGCGCAATAATCCATGACTTGCTCGCCCGGCTGGGCATTCGCCGCTGCAGACGCGATCTGGCTGCCCGCATCCTGCACTTCGACCCAGCCCTTGGAATAGGCCGGAATGCTCTCCAGAGAGGCTTCGCGCTCGCTCGGGTCGCGGGCGGGAATATTGAACGCGTTGAGCAATAGCGGCGATGCTTCGGCTTTCGCGCTGCGCAGCGGCTGGGACGCTTTCTCTGCCTCCACTTTCAGCGTGTTGACGCGAAGGTCCACATCGGCGCGCACGGCCATTGCCTGTGCCTCGACAGCGGCTTCCTCGCCGAACACACGCGCCATCATGGGCGCCATCCATTCGGGATAGTCGCCTTGTACATGCGGCGGCGCGACCGGGTCCGGGGCCATGACGAGGCGCTCGCGCTCCTGCAGGGTCAGCTTGGCGGGCGCATGGTCTTCATCCATGGCCGAGTCGATTTCCTTGATATTCCAGCCCCAGGCATGTGCCAACGCGCCGAGGATCAGGCCGCGCGGACTGTCATCGCCCATCGCATGCGCAATCGAATTGCGCTTGCGCAGCGCGTCCAGCACGAGGCCGCTGACCCATGCCCGGTCTTTCGATCCGGCATAACGCGCGCGCTTGCCCCAGTCCCGCGCAGCCGATTTCACCGGCTGGTGCCGGGTCAGCACGTCGTTCAGCACGTCTATTGCCGCTGCGATGCGTCCGCCATTGCGCATGGGATTTGCCCCTCAAGTCTCTGCAAACCGCCCTGTTACCCCGCAAAATGGGCAAGGGAAACCGGCAATAGCTTAACCGGCGGCCTGAATCACATGCGCCGCCATGGCGCGGCCGCTCTCGACCGCATCACTCGCGAGCCGTCCGAGCGCCCAATCTCCGCCGACGATCAGCCGTCCATCGGCACTCGCGGCAAAAGGCATCCCGAGCGGCGTGCGCACGCGTGCATACCGCCAGCGATGGGCGGCCAGGTAGTCAGGTTCGCCAGGCAAATCCACCTGCTGCCGGCCGGCTTCCAGCAACCGCGCCGCCGCGTCATCCTTTTCCAGTTCCAGATTCTCTGCGCTCCAATCCGGGCTCGCATGCACTGTCCAGCGCTCGAGGCCCGTCTGGCCCGGCTTCGCCAGCATGGGGATCGCTTTTGCAAGCGCGCCGCCGAGCGTGAGAACCTCCTGCTCCAGCCCGGTCGGGTCTGCAAAGGCCATCAACAGCGTCCAGAGCGGCGACATGCCTGCCTTGGCGAACTGCGCTGATAGCGTGGCATCCGCCGCAGTGAGCGTCGCAGCCTGTATGGGCGGCGCCGTCACGATCACCCGGTCAAAGACACCCAGACCTACGCCCTGCTGGTCGCTCAGCCTCCAGGTGTTTTCCGCGCGGATCAGCGGCTGAACTTCCACTGACTTTCGAATATCCAGTCCGCCAGACATCGCACGGGCGAGCGCGCTCATGCCGGGCAGCCCCGACTGGCGCATCTCGACCGGTGCGCTGTGCCAAACCTCACCGCCGCCCGGCACGCTGGCTGGAACCCCAGGTGCACCATGGTCAATCGGCCCGAAATCCGTGCGACGCGTCGCCAGACGACCGCCCAGTCCGCGGCTCTTCTCGAATATGACCGGTGTCATACCCGTCTCCGCCAATGCCCGTCCGGCGGCGAGCCCGGCCAATCCTGCTCCGATGATTGCGATCCTGTCCGTCATGCCGATTCCCTGTATCAATTACAGTTCAAGCTAGGGCGCGGTCTGGCCAAGTCCCGTAAATAGTGGCTGGATAGCGTGGCTGGAGAGGTAAATTGATGCTCAAACTGGACCTGCCACCGCAGGTGACGACTGCAAGCCCGGCTGACTGGCGACAGATCGGCGACATCACGGCTGAAGCATTTTCCGAAGATCCCATCAATCGCTGGATATTCGGCACCGACGCCGCCATCCGGGCGACCTTCCGACAGCTGGCGCGAGACATGTATCTTCCTGAGGGTATCTGCCACCAGATTGGCGATGATGCCGCCACGATGTGGGCCCTCTCCGAAACGCGGCATGGGCTGACATCACTCCAGACCTTCCGGCTGGTGCTTTCACTTCTCAGCAAAGGATCAAAAGGGACCGTGAAACGGGCGCTGAAGGCCGGCGAGATCATGCAGAAATATCATCCGACCGAACGCCACCTCTACCTCTTCACAATCGGCACACGGAAGGCTGCGCGTGGCAAAGGCCTCGGCAAGACGATATTGCGCCCCATGCTGGACGCCGCCGACCGCGCGGGCCTGCCCTGCTATCTGGAAAACTCGAACCCCGCCAATTCCGGCTTCTATATGAGCCACGGCTTCGAGCGGATGAAACTGTTCGAGGTCGGAGAAGGCTCACCGCAGATGGAAGCTATGTGGCGGGCCCCATTGGTTCAATGAGGGTCTCATCCTGAGCGAAGTCGAAGGACGAGGCCCGACTCGCATCAAGCCCGCCCAATCGGCCTACCCCCGGCTCAGCGAATAATTCGGGCTTTCCCGCGTCATCTGCACGTCGTGGACGTGGCTTTCCTGCAGGCCCGCGCCGGTGATCTGGACGAATTCGGCCTTCTCGTGCAGCTCGTCGATCGTCTTGGCGCCGACATAGCCCATCGCCGCGCGCAGGCCGCCGACCATCTGGTGAATGATCGGACCGAGCGGGCCCTTGAACGGCACCTGGCCTTCAATGCCTTCCGGCACCAGCTTCTCCTGCGCGGCGTCCTTCTGGAAATAGCGGTCGGCCGAGCCGCGCGCCATTGCGCCGAGGCTGCCCATGCCGCGATAGGCCTTGTACGAACGGCCCTGATAGAGGAACACTTCGCCGGGCGCTTCCTCGGTGCCAGCGAACATGGAGCCCATCATCGCGGTCGAGGCCCCGGCGGCGAGCGCCTTGGCAAAATCGCCCGAGAATTTGATGCCGCCATCGGCAATCACCGGCACGCCGCTCGCCTGCGCCGCATTCGCGCACGCTTCAATTGCAGTTAGTTGCGGCACGCCAACCCCGGCCACAATCCGCGTCGTACAGATCGAGCCCGGCCCAATGCCGACCTTCACCGCATCCGCGCCCGCATCGATCAGCGCCTTGGTCGCCTCGGCGGTCGCCACGTTCCCGGCAATGATCTGGACGGAATTGGATATCTTCTTCGCCCGCTCAACCGCCTGCGCGACAGAGATCGAATGGCCATGCGCGGTGTCAATGATGACACAATCCACGCCCGCCGCGATCAGAGCTTCGGTGCGCTCGAACCCGGCATCGCCCACGGTCGAGGCCGCCGCGACGCGCAAGCGACCGGCGGCGTCCTTGGCGGCGTTCGGGTTCACGGCCGCCTTGTCCATGTCTTTCACGGTCAGCAGGCCGACGCAGCGATTATCGTCATCCACGATGACCAGACGCTCGATCCGATGCTTGTGCAACAGGCGCCGGGCTTCGTCGTTCGGCGTGTCCATTTTCACGGTCACGACCTCTTTCGTCATCAGGTTTGCCACCGATTCCGAGACGTCATCGGCAAAGCGCGTATCACGATTGGTGATAATGCCGACGACCTTGCCGCTCTTGTCCACGACCGGCACGCCGGAAAAGCCCGTGCGCTGTTTAAGCTCGACCAGATCACCAAGGCTCGCACTCGGCGAGATCGTGACGGGGTTCATCACCACGCCGCTCTCATATTTCTTCACCATGGCCACTTCACCGGCCTGCTGTTCGATTGAGAGATTGCGGTGGATCACGCCGATACCGCCGGACTGCGCCATGGCAATCGCCAGGCGTGCCTCGGTCACCGTGTCCATCGCCGCCGAGATCAGCGGAATGTTCAGCGGAATGGCTTTGGTCAGGAAGGTGGAGACGTTGACGTCAGCGGGCATGACCTCGCTGGCCCCGGGCTGGAGCAGCACGTCGTCGAAGGTAATGGCTTGCCGGATTTTCATGTGGGGAGCTCCCTTTTTGGCCCAATAAGGGAGTCGCGAGCCTTTGTGAAGTCCCCTCCTGAAAATCCCTGCAATGTGCGAGCTTTTCGCAGAATATAGCCTCAGCTTCGACCGAGGTTTCCTGTCATCTTTCGATCCAGCCAATGTGACCCTGCCGGAATTTCTTCATCCGGTCCGCGATGTCGCGCTGGCCTTGCCGCGCATTCTGCCAACAGGTCGCGTCCGCGCCCATCTCCAATCCCTGCCCGCCTGTCTTGCCGTGCCGATCTGGCAGATCGGAAAGGCCACCGGCCAGCCGCCCCTGTTGCCCCATTCCAGCTACACGCTGGAAAATTGGGGCCGGTTCGACCCTACGGGCCCGATTGATCTTTCCAATATATATACAATCCAGCATTTCGACGGCGGCCTCGACGAAGCGCAGGCGCACCTTCTTCCGGTGTAATCTAGTCTACGCAGAGCGCCGGTGTCGCGCGTCCATTTTCGACGGTGGCATAGCATCCGAAGGGGCTGTCAGTCGCTTGGCACTTGCCCGTAACAGGCTTGCCGGCTTCTGGCATGTCGTCGCCGAGGCTGAGACGGCATTGGCCAATGCAATCAGCATTATCCGCACACGCCTTTCCGGCGTCTTCGAAGGGTTGAATGCATTGTTCCCACCCCCGCATGCCGTCACGCGCGACGCGACCGCCTGCGGATTCACATGCGGCACGTTCGGCCCCAGTGGCCTTTTCTCCCGCGAACTGGATCTTTTCATAAGGGTCCGCCCCGGAACCATACACGCCGTCGCTGGAATAGACATCCTGCAGATAGGCACAGCCCGACACTACTACACCTGCGAGTATGATGGAAATTATCCTGATCATTGGCCGGGAAACCTTTCAAATCTGGCGATATCGTCTGGAACATGATGGAAGCTCTGCGCATCCGCAACCTGCATGGCCATTTGGGCCGCACCGAACACGGATGGATCATCCAGTGTGCCGACTTTCAGGATCACCGCCTGCGGCAGTGAGGGGGATCGCGTTGCGATATGCGTTCCGCAATCGGAGCAAAATTCGCGTAGCGCTCCACGTTCCAGATCTCCCCGGCGATATCCTTTTGGCGTGCCGAGCGTGTAACGGAACTCCGCAGTTGGCATCGCCATGATCGTATTGGCCTGCCCACCCGTGAAGTATTGGCATTCCCGGCAATGGCAACTTGCCTTCATGATCGCATCGCCTCCCGCCTCATACCGGATCGCGCCGCAATAACATCCACCTTTGATGGCCATTAACTTTCTCCCTGACTCGCTGACGGATAGTGGAGCGGACACAAATCTAAAGCAATACAAGGTTTTTTCGGAACAATTACTCTGGTCTTGCATAGTACTTGCAAGAGAACCCACAAAACGCAGAAGCAACCTATTAACTTATGGCAAGCGCCCACCCTCCTCTTCGCCGCATCGTCGGCCTGTCACCGATTTCGGTTGACGACGCGATTGATCGGGCCCTGGTTCAAGCGCGCGATCTCTTTGGGGAACCAGACTGGTTCGAAGTCTCGACCGCCCGTGGCTTCATCAGCAAGGGACAAGTCACCCATTACGAAGTGTCGGTCGAATTGGGCTATGAATCCAAGCCCAGAAAATCCGAAAACGACGCCTATCTGAATTCCGTTCTCTCCAGACGCCCCAACCGCCGCGTACGGAATACAATCGATTGGCGGCTCTGATAGCGCCCTTGAATTAACCCTTGAATCCCTTTGCCACCACGAAAATTTCGGGACTTCCGGCCCGGCTTGATGGCGGTTTGATGTGGCGCACCGTCTTGAAATGCGCCTTCAACGTGTCCAGCACATCCTTCGTCGCGCCACCCTGAAACACTTTCGAACAGAATGTGCCGCCCGGCGCGAGATGTTCAATCGCGAACGCGACCGCCATCTCGACCAAAGCGACGGTGCGCAAATGGTCCGTCTGCTTGTGCCCGGTCGTGTTCGCCGCCATGTCGGACAGGACAAGGTCAACCGGTCCACTCAGCCCTTCCAGCAAGGCCGCAACATCTTCCGGCTCATTCACATCGCCTTCAATGATATGCGCGCCTTCAATCGGCTCGACCGGCAAGAGGTCGATACCCGCCACTTCCAGCGCGCCCTTCTTCAGCGCGACCTGCATCCACCCGCCGGGCGCACAGCCCAGGTCAACAACGCGCTGACCCTTGCGCAGCAGGTCCAGCTTTTCATTTATCTCAAGTAGTTTGTAGGCCGCGCGGGCCCGATAGCCCTCTTCCTTGGCCTTGCGCACATAGGGATCCTGTAGCTGGCGTTCGATCCAGCGTTTGGAACTTTCATTCTTCGCACGATGCGCCGTGACCTTGCGCTCGGTCATCTGGCGACCGGACGTGTTCTTGCTTTCCTTGCCGGGACCTTTCCAGCGGCGCTTTCCATCATCCGTCATTGCCGGCCTCCGCTGCCGAATGGGTTTGAGGCGTGTTGCCGCCTTCGCGCCGTTTGCGCCCGCCTCTGCGACGACGCCGCGCGGGCTTCTGGCCATACATCATGCTGAGTAGCAGGCCTTCCCTCAGGCCACGGTCGCCAACCCGCAAACGCCCCGCCGGATAGGCCCGCCAAAGCGCGTCCAGAATAGCACAGCCCGCCAGCATCAGTCCTGCGCGCTCTTCACCAATCGTCGGCAGGGCCGCCCGCCCGTCCGGTCCGGCTTCGCGCAGCATGTTCAGCACTTTTTCGCCCGAGGTCCGGCTCATCCACGTCCCGTCCACCTTGTCACGGCGATAGCGGTCGAGCTTCAGATGTACGCCCGCCAGGCAGGTCACTGTGCCGGACGTACCGATCAGGTGCGCCCCTCTCAAACCCATCGCAGAACGGATCGCCTGCGTGCCTTGCCAGGCTTCAATAACTTCTCCGGCATGATCCAGCATTGCCTGATAGGCTTCTGCGTCCGGCAGATGAGCAAAGGCTTCGGTCAGGGTCACGACGCCCAGCGGCAGGCTGGTCCAGTTCTGGATGGGCGCACGCTGGATCAGGCCGTTCAGGCCATTGGCCCGCGCCAGTTCGGCATTCAGCCACGACAATTCCGTCGACCCGCCGCCAATATCCACCACCAGTACCGACGGCGCATCATCGCCAATCAGGTCATGACACCCGATACTGGCAAGGCGCGCTTCTTCCTTCGCGCCAATGATCTTGAAGGTCAGGCCGGTCTCGTCGTGCACCCTCTGGATGAAATCCGGACCATTCTCTGCCTTTCGGCAAGCCTCGGTCGCGATGCAGCGGACCTTGCCGACTCCATGCGTCTTGAGCTTCCCGCGGATCGCATTCAGCGCATCCATCGCGCGCTCTATCGAAGCTTCGGACAGCCGACCGGTTTCGTGCAATCCCTCACCCAAACGGGCAATTTGGGAGTGCGAATCAACCACACGGAAAGTTTTTCCGTGTGGAGTGGCCACCAGAAGGCGGCAATTATTGGTTCCAAGGTCCACGGCCGCATAGAGGTCCGAGGCCCTGGCTGGGCGCGGTCGGCCGCGTTTTCCGCGCCGTACCGCTGATTTTTTTTCAGCCATAGTGTGGCCCAAGTTTTTCAGTTGATGCATGGTGTATCACAGGAGTGGGAAATGACCAGACGCGCATCGCTCTTGGGAAAGCTGCTAGGCAGCGTGGGAATCGGTCGCCGTAAGGTTGCCGACGACGCGCTGCTGCTCGACAAACCCCTCGACCGTGACCAGCGCTATAACGACATCACCCCCCTGCTCGCAAAGTTCCAGATCGGCCAGGTTGTGCGCCACCGCCACTTCCCCTTTCGCGGCATCATTTTCGATGTCGACCCCGTCTTCGCCAACACTGATGAATGGTATGAATCCATTCCTGAAGAAGTGCGTCCGTCAAAAGACCAGCCCTTCTATCATTTGTTCGCCGAGAACGAGCGCACACATTACGTCGCCTATGTCTCGGAACAGAACCTGGTGATTGACGATTCCGACACACCGCTCAGCCATCCGGACATCCAGGAATGGTTCAACGAAACCGGACGCGGGCGCTATGAGCTCAAAAAGGGCGTCGCCAACTGACGCGCTAGTTCGGCAGCCCTTCAGGAGCTTCACCCGTCAGGCAGGCGATCACCGCGTCCCAGTGCGCCAATGCCTCGACGTCACCCTGCGCGGCCACTTCCGCTGCACGCAGCGTGGCAATCACTTCTGCGTCTTCGCCATATTGTTTGAGCAATTGGGCGGCTGTTTGCGCAGCCGGGCTCATTCTGTCTTGGACTGCGCCCGAGCAATCGCCGCCGTGGTCGACTGTCCATCCACCAACGGCACGATATGCACCGTTCCGCCGCGTGCCTGCACTGTGTCAGCGCCAACAATCGTATCGATGGAATAATCCCCGCCCTTGACCAGCAAGTCCGGCTGCAACGCCTCGATCAGCGCGCCGGGTGTGTCTTCCTCGAAAACAACCACCGCATCCACGGCCATCAGGCCCGACAGGACCCGCGCGCGGGAGTCAGCGTCATTGACCGGCCGCGTCGGTCCTTTCAGGCGCGATACGGACGCATCCGAGTTCAGGCCAACCACCAGACGGCCACAGCGCGACTTGGCCTCTTCCAAAACCCGCAAATGCCCCGGATGAAGGATGTCGAAACAGCCATTTGTGAAGCCGACGGTCAGCCCGGAATCCCGCCAGGAAGCGACCTGTGCCCTGGCTGCGTCGAGGGTCAGATAGCTGACGCCACCATTGCGCAGCCCCATCTGCAACGCCGTGATCATCTCATCCGCAGAGACCGTAGCCGTGCCCGCCTTGCCGACGGCAATCCCGGACGCCGTGATCGCCAGGCTGACCGCATCCGCCACCGAGCCGCCGCCTGCCAGGCCCAGCGCCAGCGCCGCAATGCTCGTATCGCCCGCGCCCGACACGTCATACACTTCGCGCGCCTGACCGCTCAGATGCACGGCCGGCTCGCCCTCGATGGCATAGGACATGCCCTTTGCGGCCCGCGTCACGACAATGGATTTCGCCATCAGCAAGGTCTGCGCAGCCGTCAGGGCCTCACCGACATCCTGATCCGTTTCCACCCTCAGCCCCATGGCTGCGGCCAACTCGCTGGCATTCGGCTTGAGCAAGTCCACCGCGCCATAGCGCGTGAAATCGCGGCCTTTCGGATCGGCAATCACCGGAATGCCATATTGGTCTCCAGCCGCCAGCGCGGCTGCAATGACGCCATCCGTCACCGCGCCCTTGGCATAATCGGACAGGATGATCACGCTTGCTTCATTCGCCTCGTCGGCAATGGAGGCAATCAGCTCGGCTTCCGGGCTCGGCCCGATGGGGCTGGTATCTTCCGCGTCCACGCGCAGCAATTGCTGTCCCCCGGCGACAAAGCGCGTCTTCAGCGTGGTTGACCGGTCGCGCATGGCGATCAAATCGGCATCAACGCCCTCAATGTCTCCCAGCAGCGCGGCCAGTTCCCGGCCTTCGCCATCATCCCCGACAACCCCGATAAGCGAGACCGACAAGCCGAGCGAAGCAAGGTTTCGTGCCACATTGCCCGCACCGCCCGGCATCGCCGCTTCGCGGGTGCGCCGCATGATCGGCACAGGCGCTTCGGGGGATATGCGGGTGACGCCGCCATAGATAAACCGGTCCAGCATGACATCGCCAACACAGACAACACGCTTGCCCGCAGCGGCGTGGATGAGACCCGGAAGATGTGTGCCTGACATTTCGGTTACACTCCGCTGGGGCGTATGATTCTTTTGAACATCGAAAGGGTATACCGCCCCAATTGCAGGCGCGGAAGACCAAGGCTCAGCCCCGCATGATCCATTCCGCGAACTCGCGCGTAGAGGCTTTGTAAACTGTTCAACCCTGCCCGGAGGTCTTGTGTCACAATCTGCGCCTGCCATCGTCTGGTTCCGCGAAGACCTGCGCCTTTCCGACAATCCGGCCCTGCATGCCGCCGTCTCGTCCGGCAGGCCCCTCGTCTTGCTCTACATACTGGACGAGCAGACCAAAGGCCTGCGGCCCCTCGGCGGCGCCTCGAAATGGTGGCTGGACAAATCCCTGCGCGCGCTTGCCGCGGATATCAAACAGGCGGGCGCCCAGCTGACCCTTCGCTCCGGGCAATCCGCCGATGTGCTGGACACCGTCATCGAAGAGACCGGCGCAGAGACCATTTTCTGGAATCGCCGCTATGACCAGCCCGAACGCGATCTGGATGCCGCAATCAAGGAAGACCTCACCCAGCGGGGCCTGGATGTCTCCAGCCACAATGCGCGGCTGCTGAACGAGCCGTGGCAGGTCGAGACCAATGCGGGTGGCTACTACAAGGTGTTCACTCCTTACTGGCGCGCGGCCCGCAACAACTTCGTCGCGCGCGACACGTATGGCCGCCACAAAACGCTGAGCGGCCCCAAACACGAAAGCGAATCTCTCGATGATTGGGGCCTCCACCCGTCGAGCCCTGACTGGTCCACAGGCTTTGATGACTGGACTCCCGGCGAGGACGGCGCGATTGCCCGCCTGACCGATTTCCTTGATGGGCCAATCAATGGCTACAAGGAAGATCGCAACCGCCCGGACCTCGACATGTCCACGTCCGGTCTCTCCCCACATCTCCGTTTCGGCGAGATCGGACCACTGCAGATATGGCGCGCTGTCCATGCTGGTATGGAAGCCGGCACGATCCCGGAAAAGGATGGTCACACCTTCCTGTCAGAAATTGGCTGGCGGGAATTTTCCCATACACTCCTGTTTTACAATCCGGCGCTCGCCTCCGAAAACTATAATGACTCATTCGAGTTCATGCCGTGGCGAAAAGACAAGAATGCCTTTGACGCCTGGACCAAGGGCCAGACCGGCTATCCGATGGTCGACGCCGGAATGCGCCAGCTCTGGCAGACAGGCTGGATGCACAACCGGGTACGGATGATTGTCGCCTCCTTCCTGACCAAGCACCTTCTCCTGCCCTGGCAGGACGGCGAAGCATGGTTCTGGGACACGCTGGTCGATGCTGACCCGGCCAACAATGCCGCCAGTTGGCAATGGACTGCAGGCTCAGGCGCCGATGCGGCGCCTTATTTCCGGGTCTTCAACCCGATCAGCCAGGGCAGCAAGTTCGACGAGACCGGCGCCTATGTGCGGCGCTTCTGCCCGGAACTGAAGGACCTGCCAGACAAGTACCTGCACGCCCCGTGGGAAGCCAGCGAAGAGATACTGAACAAGGCCGGCATCCAGCTCGGCAAGACCTATCCGAAACCCATAGTCGACCATTCCGGCGCTCGCCAGCGCGCACTCGACGCATATGATACATTGAAAGAAAAGCGAGACGCCGCATGAAACGCATCGCCATTATTGGATCTGGAATATCCGGCCTCGGCGCTGCATGGGCGCTGCGCAATTCCGCACACGTAACACTTTACGAACAATCAGGCCGGGCCGGGGGGCACGCATGCACGCATGCGTTCGACTATGACGGCCACGAAACGAAGGTCGATCTCGGCTTCATCGTTTATAATGCACTCAACTATCCGAACCTGATCGGCTTCTTCGATGCACTTGGTGTCGAAACACAAGCGTCCGACATGAGCTTTGCGGTCTCTGATCCGAAAGGCTGGGAGTGGGCGTCTACACTGAAAGGCATCTTTGCCCAGCGTCGCAATCTCCTGAGCCCGAAATTCCATCGCTTCTGGCGCACCATCCTCCGCTTCAACGACATTGCGCGCGCCGAACTCGCCGATGGCACGATTACGGATACAACTCTGGGCGCATGGCTCGACCGCCATGAGTTCGATACAGATTTCCGCACGAACTATATTCTGCCCATGGGAGCCGCCATCTGGTCCACCTGCGAAGACAAGATGGTCGACTACCCCGCCATGAGCTTCTTCCAGTTCTTCGACAATCACCGCCTCATGCACAAGGAACGCCCGAATTGGCGTACCGTCACCGGTGGCAGTGAAAACTATGTCCGCACTGTTGCGGACGCGCTCGGCGACCGGGTTCGCCTCAACTTGGGCGTCGAGCGCATTTTTCCCTTTGGTGACCATATCGCGGTTGTGACGACCGATGGCCGTCGCGAAATATTCGATGATGTCATTCTCGCCACCCATTCCGACCAGGCCCTGCGCCTGACCGAGGAACATTTCGAAGATCAGGCCTTCCTGCTCCGCTCGGTTCGCTATCGGCCAAACCGTATCTATCTCCACCGCGACCCGGCGCTGATGCCCTCGCGCAAGGCCGCCTGGGCCAGCTGGGCCGTGCTGAAACAGGAAAGCGGCGACATCTGCCTCACCTATTGGATGAACCGGCTGCAGGGCCTGCCCGATGAGCGCCCACTCTTCATCACGCTGAACCCCGACACGCCCCCTCGCGACGAGCTGACCTTTCTCGAATATGATTTCGACCATCCGCAGTTCGATGCCGCCGCCGAAGCAGCCGTGCGCAGCCTGAAGCGTATTCAGGGTCAGAACGGTCTCTGGATCGCCGGCGCATGGATGGGCCGCGGCTTTCATGAGGACGGCCTGAAATCCGGCCTCTCAGCCGCCCTTTCCCTTGGCGGATCCGTGCCGTGGACGGCCGAAGGTGTGGACATTGTACAGCCAGCACGCAAACTTCGCCCTGTGGAAGTCGCTGCCGAGGTGTCTGTTTGACCAATGCGCATCCCCAGCCCGCACTGAGCCTCTGGAAAGGCCAGACTGTCCATGTGCGCTATCAGCCATTCGAGCGGCGGTTTGCATATGATCTCGTCCTGATTGATCTCGACATCGACCGGTTGGACGAGGCCGCGGCCAGCTCAGCCCTGTTCAGCGTCAACGCGCCCGGCCTGTTCGCCTTCCGCACCGAAGACCACGGCCCCAAGCAGAAAGACGCGCCGCTACGTCCCTGGGCCGAATCCGAACTTGCCAAGGCAGGCATTACACTGGACGGCGGCGCCATCCGCCTCGTCACCTTCCCGCGCCACCTGTTCTACAAATTTGCGCCCCTCTCGCTCTGGTATGGCTACGGCCCGGACGGCGACCTGCGCGGGATCATCTATGAAGTGAACAACACATTCGGCGAGACCCATTGTTACGTTGCCGCCGTCAATCCGGGCCGCAACGCGCACAGTGCGCCAAAGTCTTTCCACGTATCCCCCTTCTTCGACGTCACCGGAACCTACCGCTTCACCCTGCGTTCGCCGGAAGAAAAATTGGGAGTGGTCGTGGAAAGCCTGAGACATGAAAAGCGCCTTCATATGGCAAACATCACCGCCCGGCGGATGCCTGCCACCAGCGCAAACCTGCTGAAACTCGCAGTCACCAACCCGCTCTCCACGCTCGGCGTGACCCTCGGAATCCACTGGCAGGCCCTCAAAGTGTGGATACGCGGCGCCGCCTATCGCCCAAAGCCCGCCCCTCCGGAAACCGGCACAACAATTGCGTTATCCCAACAAATACGTAATGCTGATAAGCGGAAGGATGCCGCATGACTGAGGTCATCAAAGCCAGCACCCAGACCATTCGGAACCTGAAAGACGTTCCGACAAGCTTTCGTCTGGCCGCCTTCGCGCTGCTCAATACCCAGAAGGGCAGCGTGTCCTTTGTCTTGCCCGGCGACCGCGTGCTCGAATACAGGCATGACGATACCGGTCCTCATGCCACCATCATTGTCCACGATTATAATTTCGTGAAACGCGCCATGGCTGGCGGCGATGTCGGCTTTGCCGAGGCTTACATGGATGGCGAATGGTCAACGCCTGACCTGACCGAAGTGCTGCGCTTCTTCTCTGCCAATTTCGACAATATCGGCAAACTTGCCGTGGGCGGCGCAGTGGTGCGCTGGGTCAACATGGTCCGCCACATCTTCAACCGCAATTCCCGGGAGGGCGCGAAGAAGAACATCATGGCCCATTATGATCTGGGCAATGATTTCTACAGTCTCTGGCTGGACCCTTCGATGACCTATTCCTCGGCCATCTTCGACAGCCCGAACACGAGCCTCGAACAGGGCCAACAGAACAAGTACCGGAACATCTGTGACCGGATCAGTGCGGGGCCCTCGTCGGAAATCCTGGAAATCGGCTGCGGCTGGGGCGGCTTTGCCGAATATGCCGCCAAGCAACGCGGCTCGAAAGTCACGTGCCTGACCATCTCGCCATCCCAGCGTGATTTCGCCATGCAGCGGATGCAGAAACAGGGCCTGAATGAACGCGTCGAAATCCGCCTCGAAGACTATCGCGACCATCAGGGCCAATATGATGGCGTCGCCTCCATCGAGATGTTCGAAGCGGTCGGGGAATCCTACTGGCCGAGCTATTTCGCGAAAATCTTCGAAAGCCTGAAACAGGGCGGCCGCGCCGCGCTCCAGATCATCACCATCGATGACGAACTGTTCCCGCGCTACCGCAAGCGCGTCGACTTCATCCAGCGCCACATATTTCCGGGCGGCATGCTGCCCAGCGAGACCGCTCTGAAGGAACAGTTCCACACGGCGGGCCTGCGCCATGATGGCGTCACCTATTTCGGTCAGGACTATGCCCGCACCTGCCGCGAATGGGCGCGCGATTTCAATGCCAACTGGGACACGATCGCCAAGCTGGACTTCGATGAGCCCTTCCGCCGCATGTGGAATTTCTACCTGTCCTATTGCGATGCCGGCTTCACTGACGGGCGCATCAATGTCGGCCAGTTCCAGGTGTCCAAGCCTTAGAACCACATCCGCCTTTCGGCGCATGCCGATGATACGGGCTCGGTAGTCCCGCAAGCCCCGCAGAATTCTCCAATAAAATCAAAGACCGTTGAAAGACCAATCCGACCGGCACCCCCACCCCGGATGCTCAGCTCATGTCCGAACTGCGCTATTCACCTCCACAGGAAATCCGCTCCGCCGTCTGGCTGATGCTGAATGTCATCAGCCTCGGCGTGATCCAGTTGCGCGAGCGGCTCGGCCTGACGCCGCATACGCCGCTCCTGCCGCGTCACGCGATTTCGCGCCTGTCGCGCTTCCTGGCCCAGGCCGAACCGGCGCTGCGCCGCTGTCTCTATCTCTGCGCGGCCGAACTGGGTGCGTTGCCTGTATTCCCTCGAGAGACAGCCAGTTCAGGTCCAGCGCGCCCGCAAGAAACCACGCAACACATCGCCCGCGTATTCCAGCCAGCTTTCCGTCTGTTCGAGACCCGCGCTCATCGCCCGGATGCAAAGCCGCCCAGGCCGACATTCAAGACAGGCCCACGCATCCGCTTCCTTGATGCGGACGACGTCCCAGATATCCATGAATACGATAAACTCCCGAGCGACATCCTGCCCGCCAAACGCCTCGTCCGCCGGCTGATGGCCCTCGACCATGCGATGGATCATCGCGATCTCTATATCAAAAAGATCCGCCGCTGCCTTGGCGAAGCCAGACAACTGATCGCCAAAACCGGCAAGCGCCTATTCCGGCACGGCCCTCTGACGCGCCTGCAACGCGAGACAGCCCAACTGATCGAGGCTGAAACGCACGCCGTGCAACCCCACTTCAATTCGTCCTGAGGCGGATTGTTTTTGGAGACACGCACCCGGCCGGAATCTTCCGCGCCGGATAAAAGTGCTGGTCGCCCCCTCCGCGTCACACCCGATGAGCGCAGCTCATCTGGGTGCCCATCTCGGAACCGGGCCGCTAGTGCATGAGGCAAAACCAGAGATGGGCCCTCAGACCGCTTCGCGGTCGAGGGTGACGGATCTTGACGGAAGGATCCTAAACCAGTCGGCTCTGCTTGACCGCCGCGCCGATGAAGCTTGCAAACAGCGGGTGCGGCTCGAACGGACGGGACTTCAGCTCTGGATGATACTGCACGCCGATGAACCAGGGGTGCTCCGGAAGCTCGAAAATCTCCGGCAGCTTGCCGTCTGGCGACAGGCCGGAGAACAGCCCGCCGGCCTTTTCCAGCGCCTTGATGTAACCGGCATTCACCTCATAGCGGTGACGGTGGCGTTCGGAGATATCGAGCGTGCCATAGATTTCGGCGACCTTGCTGCCCGGCGTCAGGCGGGCCGGATAAGCGCCGAGGCGCATCGTGCCGCCCTTGTCGGTATTGGCGTCGCGCTGGACCTTTTCGTTGCCCTTGGTCCACTCTTCCATCAGGCCGACCAGCGGTGCAGACGTGTCCGGGTCATTCTCGGTCGTGTTCGCTTCCTCGATACCGGCCATGTTGCGGGCCGCCTCGATCACCGACATCTGCATGCCATAGCAAATACCGAAGCACGGCACGTTGCGCTCGCGGGCAAACCGTGCCGCACGCATCTTGCCATGTGCGCCGCGCTCGCCAAAGCCGCCCGGCAGGATGATGCCATGCACGCCTTCCAGAATGTCCAGCGGCCGATGCTCATCATCGAATTCTTCGGAATTGATCAGGCGGATATCGACCTTCACCTTGTTGGCAAGGCCGCCATGCGTCAGCGCCTCGGCAACGGATTTGTAGGCGTCCGGCACATCGGTGTATTTTCCGACGAGGCCGATACAGACATTGCCGTCCGGATGATGCGTCGTGTGCGCAATCTCGCTCCAGCCGGACAGGTCCGGCTCCGGGGCGTCTTCGATGCGGAAATGCGACAGGACTTCCTTGTCGAGCCCCTCGGCATGATAAGCGCCCGGCACATCATAGATATGGCCCACATCGCGCGCTTCGATCACGCTGGAGAGGCGCACATTACAGAAGCTGGCAATCTTGCCCTTCTCGGTCTCCGGAATCGGCCGATCACACCGGCAGAGTAGCACATCGGGCTGAATACCGATCGAGCGCAGCTCCTTCACCGAGTGCTGGGTCGGCTTGGTCTTCATCTCGCCCGCCGCCGGAATATAGGGCAGCAGTGTCAGATGGATGAAGCAGGCGCGCTCCGGCCCGAGTTCCTGGCCGAGCTGACGGATCGCCTCGAAAAATGGCAGGCCCTCAATATCGCCGACCGTGCCGCCGATTTCGCAGAGCACGAATTCCACATCCTCGCCCGGATCGGACAGGACGAAATCCTTGATCTCGTTTGTGACGTGCGGAATCACCTGGATCGTCGCGCCGAGATAATCCCCGCGCCGTTCCTTCTCGATGATGCGGCTATAGATCCGCCCCGTCGTGATATTGTCGGACTGGCGTGCCGAGACGCCGGTGAAGCGCTCATAATGACCAAGGTCCAGATCGGTCTCTGCGCCGTCATCGGTGACATAGACCTCGCCATGTTGGCGGGGGCTCATCGTGCCGGGATCGACATTGAGATACGGATCGAGCTTGCGCAGACGGACCTTGTAGCCACGCGCCTGAAGCAACGCACCGAGTGCGGCGGAAGCGATACCCTTGCCAAGGGAGGACACCACGCCGCCTGTAATGAAAATATAGCGGATCATGGGATCACCCTGATGCCGTGATTCGGACAAATGGGACGCAGGGAAAACACCTGCGCGGCGCAATTACTGGGGATTACCTGTTTCCGGCTCGGTTTCCGGCACAGGATCAGCCTCGATATCGGCGGGTGGCATGTCTGCCGTAGGATCGATCAGGACACCCGGCTCAGCCGCTTCCGGCGCGGGCGTGGACAGGCCGTCCTGGCCCTCCAGCAGCGGCGCGGTTGGATCCAGCAGGTCAACCGGGCCGGTTGCGCCATCTTCGTCAGCGCCAAGTGCGCGCTCGACATTGGTGCGCGTATCCGTGTTGCGATTGGCCAGTGTGGTCAGCGCCAGGCTGGTCACGAAGAAGATACCGGCAAACATGATCGTGGAACGCACCAGGGCGCCGGCAGCGCCACGTCCGGACATGAGCGATCCCGCGCCGCCCCCGCCGCCACCACCAATACCGAGGCCGCCGCCTTCGGATTTCTGGATCAGGACCAGTCCTGTCACGATAAGACAGGCGAGGATGTGGACTACAAGGATGACGTTCTGCATGGCTGGTGCGTTTCCAGTAAAATTCAAGCGGCCCGCATATCCCCATTGGGGACAGACGCCAAGCCTTCGGGTTCAGTCTTTGATTACTTTGCTTGACCGTAAATGGCGAGGAAATCCGCCGCCTTCAAGCTTGCCCCCCCAATTAGACCGCCATTCACATCCTTGACCGCAAGGATTTCAGCCGCATTTCCCGGCTTCATGCTGCCGCCATAGAGCAGCGGAATGAGGTCTGCGGCCTCAGCACCGAATCGTTCTGTAAGGCGCGTGCGGATCGCGGTATGAACTTCATCAATCTGATCTGGCGTGGCAACTTCGCCCGTACCGATGGCCCAGATTGGCTCATATGCAATCACAATCTGTTCAGCCGTGGCCCCGTCCGGAATCGAGCCTGCGATCTGGCTGGCCACGAATTCCAGCGTCTCACCCGCCTTGCGCTGGTCGAGGCTTTCGCCAATGCAAATGATCGGCGTCAGACTCGCGCGCAGGGCGGCTGCGGCTTGTGCGGCCACGATTTCATTGCTCTCCGCATGGTCTGTCCGGCGCTCTGAATGGCCAACAATGACATGGGTTGCGCCCGCGTCTGCCAGCATTTCTGCCGACACATCACCAGTATGCGCGCCGCTTTCGGCCGCATGGCAGGTTTCGCCACCGACCCGCAGCGCTGAGCCGTGCGCGGCCTCTGCCGCAAGGGTCAGAAGGGTTGCCGGTACGCACAACAGCGCCTCGACCCCGGCCTTGCCTTGACCCACGCCTGCAGCCGCATCTCGGATTTCCCCAAGGCTGGACTTGAGGCCGTTCATCTTCCAATTCCCGGCGATAAGTGTTCTGGTCATAAGCTATCCCTATCTTGAAAGACCTAACGGGGTCGCCTAGCAAGCACTGGACCACCGCTCAACCTGCCAGAAAGACGCTGCCGATATGCTAGCCTTGATGAAAAGCCTGATGAATTCCTTCGTCGGGAAGATTATTGTCATGATCATCATTGCGGGGATGGCGTTCTGGGGTGTTGACCAGATGTTCGCTCAGCTGCGGGGCGGAATCGGCTCCAACATGGCCGCCGCGGGCAGCCGGGGCTTTGATGCCGTCACCTTCGATCGCCGCGTTGAGAGCGTCATCCGGAACATCAATGCGGACTCCGAAGAGCCCGTTACCAAGCCGGAATTGCTGGAACAGGGTGTCATCGACCAGGTCTTCCAGCTCGAAGCCGCCAAGCTCACCTTGCTCGGCTATGCCGACTCCATCGGCGTCCATCCCTCCACCGATGCCGTTGTGGAAGAACTGAAGAACATCGACGCCTTCAAGAACCCGCTGACCGGCGCGCTCGACCTCGATACATATCGCGATGTCCTCTATCGCAGCCGCATCACTCAGGCTGACTATGAACAGCAATTGTCTGACGATCTGACGATGAAAGCGCTGCGCGACGCAGCCGGCGCCGCGATCTTTCCGCCGAAAACGCTTTCCGGATTGCAAGCGCGCTATATTGGCGAAGCGCGCAATGTCGGCTGGTTCATTCTCGACACGAGCAGCCTGCCAGAGCCTGACGCGCCCACGGAAGACGAAATCCGCGCCTATTATGATGAAAATCTCGAAGCGCTGAAACAGCCTGAGCGTCGGATGATTGATGTGCTGCGCATGTCTGCCGAAGACTTCCTGTCAGAGGTCACCGTGACTGATCAGGAAGTGGCCACCGTCTATGAAGCTAGCAAGTCGGAGCGGTACTCAGAGCCTGACACCCGCACCTATGTCGAGCTCATGTTCTCCAGCCGCGAAGCGGCCCGCACGGCCTTTGGCCTGCTCGCCGCGGGCGCAGACCCGGCAAGCGTAGAAGGCGTCGCCTCGCGCGAAACCCGCACCGGCCGCCGTGAAAGCGTGTCCGATCCTCTGCTCGCAGAAGCCATGTTCGGGGCCGGCAAGCAAAGCGGCGCCCTGTTTGGCCCGGCCGAGCGCGGCGACCAATGGCTCGTGGCGCGGCTCGTCTCGGTCCAGCCCGGCGCAGTCTTTCCCCTGGAACAGGTTGAAGGCGAGATTCGCGACCAACTCTCCCGCGAACGCGCAGCCGTCCTCCTGTTTGAGAAAATGGAAGCGCTGGATCGCGCAATTGGCGCTGGCTACCCGATCGGTCAGATCGCCGAGGAAGTCGGCGTGCCGCTCATCACATTCGCGCCCGTTGACCAGTCTGGCCGCACCCGTGAAGGCGTGGCGCTCATGGGCCTGATCAGCGCCGGAGAAGCTTTCCAGCAGGCGTTCGAAATCCCGGTCGGTGAAACCAGCAACCGCATCGATATTGGCGAAGCGACCTATCTCACATCCCCCCGCAAAGTACTTGAAAGCTACACGCCGGAATTTGAGGAATTGCGTGAGGATGTGCGCACCGGTCTTGTTCGCCAGCGTGAAGCCAACGGCGTACAGGCCGCGCTGGATGATCTGACCGACCGGATCAAGTCTGGCGAGAGCACACTGGAAGCTGAAGCGCGCGCTGCCAACGAAGTGGTCGAAACACCCCTCGCGCCGATCACACGGCGCACGGCTGCCGATTCCGGCCTGCCAAATGCGGCAGTCACTTCCGTCTTCAGCGGCAAGGAAGGCGATGTCTTCACCTTCCCGAGCCGGACGGGTGATGCAGTCATGGTGATGCAGATCACCGACATCACACCACCGAGCGAGGCGGACATGTCGGAACTGGCCCCATTGGCCAATTCCAGTCTGCTGACCTCTCTGCAGACCGATCTTGATCAGGCGATGGAAGCCGAGATCGCGGCCACCATGAAGCTACGCACCAATCAAGGCACGCTCAGAGCCTACAAGGCCACTATCACGTCAGACCAATGAGCAATGCCAGACTGATTGTCCGTCGGCGAATCGGGGACATAGAAACCCCGGTTGCCGCCATGCTGAAGCTGGGCGCGGAAACGCCCGGCAGCTTCCTGTTCGAGTCGATTGCAGGTGGCGAACGCCTTGGGCGATATTCCTTCATCGGGCTTGAACCTGACCGCTGGTTTCGCATTCTCAATGGCAAAGCCGAGACGGCCAGCGATGCTGACTTCTCGGACGCCAAGACGCTTGATGCCGAGCCTGTTGCGGCTCTGAAAGCCTTTGCCCGCGATGCCCGCGCCAGCGCCGACGAAGACCTGCCACCTATGGCCTCAGGGGCCTTTGGCTATGTCGGCTATGACATGATCCAATATGTCGAGCCGGTGGAGATTACAAAGCCGGACATGCTGAACGTGCCGGAAGCCCTTCTGGTCATCCCGCGCGTGGTCATCGTGTTCGATCACATCTATCAGGAAATCCTGCTGATCGGCCGCGTCGAAGCCGACAACGAATCCGAGATCGACGCCCTGCTGGATGATGTCGAGGCACGGCTGGAACGCCTGCCCCAGATTCCACCCAAGGATCAGGCGCCCGCGCCGGTGGAACTGCAGTCCAACACCTCCAAGGCGCGCTATTTCGAGATTGTCGAAGCGTGCAAGGACTATATCCGCGCCGGGGACATCTTTCAGGTCGTACCGAGCCAACGTTTCTCCACACCCTTCCCGCGCCAATCGATCAGCTATTACCGCGCGCTTCGCCGCCTGAACCCGTCGGCCTTCATGTTCCACATGAATCTCGGCGCGGTCAGCCTGGTCGGCTCCAGCCCGGAAATTCTCGTTCGCGTCCGCGATGGCCGCGTCGCCATCCGCCCGATCGCCGGCACACGCCCACGCAGCGGGGATGATGAGGAAGACGCCCGCCGCGCCGAGGGCTTGCTCAACGATCCGAAAGAGATCGCCGAGCACCTCATGTTGCTGGACCTTGGCCGCAACGATGTCGGCCGCGTCGCCGCCTATGGCAGCGTGACGGTCACCGAGCAGTTCATCGTCGAGCGCTACAGCCACGTCATGCACATCGTCAGCCATGTCGAAGGCGACCTGCGCGAGGGGCTCGACAGCGTGGATGCGCTCTTCGCAGGCTTCCCGGCGGGCACCGTCTCCGGCGCGCCGAAGATCCGTGCCATGCAGATCATCAACGAGATGGAGAGCCATCGCCGCGGCATCTATGGCGGCGCAGTCGGCTATTTCGGCTGGAATGGCGATCTCGACACCTGTATCGCGCTGCGCACCGCGGTGCTGAAGGATGGCCAATTGCACATCCAGGCTGGCGGCGGCGTCGTGCTCGATTCCGTGCCGCAATACGAATATGATGAAACCGTCCACAAGGCTGGCGCACTTCGCCGCGCTGCCGAACTGGCCGCCGCATATGAGCATGATCAATGAGCGCGCCAAAGAAGCAGATCCTCGTCATCGACAATTATGACAGCTTCACCTGGAATCTCGTCCATTATCTGGAAGAGCTGGGCGCGGAAACGCGCGTGGTCCGCAATGATGAAATGACGGTCGAGGAAGCCCTCGCCACCGGTGCGGACGGCATTCTCCTGTCTCCCGGCCCCTGCTCTCCCAACGAGGCCGGCATCTGTGTGGGGCTGATCCAGAAGGCGCCTAAAGACCTGCCGATCCTCGGCGTCTGCCTCGGCCATCAGTCCATCGGGCAAGCCTTTGGCGGCGAGGTCATCACCGCCAGGGAAATCCGTCACGGCAAGCTGTCAGAAATCCGCCAGACCGGCGGGGACCTTTTCGAAGGTTTGCCCGAAACCTATCAAGTGGTGCGATACCATTCACTCGCGGTGAAGCCCGAAGACCTGCCGGAAGTTCTGGTAGCCGACGCCTTCACCGAGGATGGCGAAGTCATGGCCCTGCACCACAAGACACGGCCGATCTACGGCGTGCAATTCCACCCGGAAAGCATCCTGACCGAGCACGGCCACGCCTTGCTCAAGAACTGGCTCGACAAGCTCTAGAAGCTGATTTCGAAATGCTCGCCAATGTCCGGCTTGTCGTCGGTGAGATTGGCTTTGGCAATTTCGTAGAAGAACTTCGCGCCGCCTTTTGACGTCCAGACTTCACCGGCATCAAGCGACAGTTTCAGCAGTAGGACGTCAGGATCCTGTTTGCCGTCTTCGTACCAGCTGGCCGCGATGAAGCTCCAGTATTCATCAAGCTTCTCCTTGTTGATTTCTGGCATGAGGCGACCGGACAGGCTGGCATAGAGCCCTTCCTTGTCATTGCACAGAACATAGTGCGCGTTCGTTCCGTTGGCATGTTCGGCCATGAACGTACCCTTGGCGGTGATGAACCACAGCTCGCGCTTGTTCTCATCAACATAGTGGGACATGGGCACAGCCCGGCCATCAATCACGAGCATGCCTGTGCGGCAGTCTTCAAGACGATCCCAGAAAGTTTCGGTGAGGTCCTTGTCAGCGAGTTGGGTCATGGGAGGGGAAGTTCCTTTCAGTGTTTCCCTCTCAACGCCTTTCCGGGCAGCCGGTTCCGCAAGACGGTTCGCGCCCCAATGAAAAAGGGGCCCGGTCAGGGCCCCTTCCCGATACGGATGATGACGCGTCTATTCAGGCTTGCGGAAGCGCAGCGTCATCCGGTCGGATTCGCCAATCTCGGCAAAAGCTGCACGCTCTGCAGAGCCTTCTTCCGACGTCCCAAAGCTCGGTGGCAGGCGCCACACGATGTCGCCTGGACCGGCATCGTCGGCGGGGTTCGCATTGACCTCACTCGACTCTTCCAGTTCGAACCCGGCAGCCTCGAAAGCTTCGACCACGAAGCTGGTCTTCAGATATCCTGCATTTCCATCGGCCCACTCATCCGGCGTGTCTTCCGACGCGCGATGCTGGACCACGCCGACGACGCCGCCTGGCTTCAGAATGCGATACGTCTCGGCAATGGTAGCTGAGAACGTGCCAAGCTCTGCTTCCGTCCGGTAGAGATTGTGCAGTGCGCGAATGAACAATGCGGCGTCGGCCTTCTCGGCCTTGTCGTCCGGCAGGGTCGTCAGCTTGTAGTCATAGACTTTCGCGCCATTCTCGCCGGCCCAGCCTTCTGCGGTCTCGGTCCAGCCTTCAAGCTGGGCCAGGATACCCGCGACGCGTTCCTCGTCAGCGCCTGGAAGGATGCGGATCCACATCTCGTCCGGATAGTGCGCGCCGATCAGCTTGCCCTCAGGACCGAGATAAGGAAGCAGGATCTTGGAGTACCAGCCACGGCCCGGCAGGGCCTCGACGACCGTCATACCCGGCTCAATGCCGAAGAATTCCAGCGTCGCACCCGGATTGCGCGCCTCGTAGCGGGCCTGAACGTCTTCGGGCTGCGATGCGAGCGCCGCAGCAAGCGCGACAGACGAGGAAACATCCATCGCCTCATCAGCTGTCTCGGCCATCTCCGCCATCTCGGCTTCGGCAGACTGGTCAATTTCCACTGATCCTTCAGCTTCCATCACCCTTTCCACCTCGATCGTCTCTTCGGCGGTCAGGTTGTCTGACATATCGTCAGCCGGTGCGGTCTGACAGGCGGCCAGCAAGGCCATGCCAGCAACGCTCGCGAGCAACAAATTGGGTTTCATAATGTCCTCCTCAATCAGGTCAGTTTTCTCTTGAAGTTCCCCTGTTCGGCGAACCTAACCCAATCTTCCTGCAAATGCGATCACGTGTTCGTGTATCCTGCTTGAAGCCTTTGTGGCGGATGCAGTGAAACCTCGCCCTGCGGCGTCGTCAGACTTGATCTGACGCCCCCACACACCCTATGCAGACGCGAACCAGACCCGGATGACCTTCCTATGCCATCAGACAGTCTCACCACCGCCCTGCTGGCCATTGCCCGCCGCCAGCCACTGGACATCGCTACGCTTGAGGGGGCTTTCGACAAGCTCTTGTCCGGCGAGGCGGCCCCCGAAGAGGTCGGTGCGTTCCTCATGGGCCTGACCGTGCGGGGAGAGACAGCCGACGAGCTCGCCGCCGGGGCGCGCATCATGCGCCAACATGCCCGCAAGGTGCATGTGGAAGGGCCTGTCCTCGATACATGCGGGACAGGCGGCCTGCCATGGAAAAGCCTGAACACCTCCACCGCCAGCGCGATCGTGATCGCGGCGGCGGGCGGACGGGTCGCCAAGCATGGCAATCGCTCGGTGCCGCCCAAGACCGGCTCGGCCGACGTGCTCGAAGCGCTCGGCGTCAATCTCGACATGGACGAAGAAACCTTCCTCGAATGCCTGAATGGCTGCGGCGTCGCGTTCATGTTCGCGCGCAGCCATCACAGTGCCATGCGCCATGTCGCGCCGGTGCGCGCAAAACTCGGCATCCGCACCATCTTCAATCTGCTCGGCCCACTCAGCAATCCGGCCGGTGCCGAATACCAGGTTCTGGGCGTATTCGCGCCCGAATGGGTGCGACCGATGGCCGAGACCCTGTCGCGTCTCGGCACCAAGCGCGCCTGGGTCGTGCACGGCCTGGACGGCATCGACGAGATCTCCATCGCCGGCACAACGAAAGTCTGTGAAGTGGCGGGCGACGATTTACACGAATTCGAGCTGACCCCTGCCGACGCCGGACTGGAAACGAGCCCGCTGTCGACCCTGGAGGGCGGAGGCGTGGAAGACAATGCGCTCGCCATCACCGAATTGCTGGAGGGCCAGGAAGGCCCGTTCCGCGATGTCGTGCTGCTCAACGCAGCCGCCGGCCTGCATGTTTATGGCAAGGCCGACACGCTCAAACAGGGCGCCGCCATGGCCGCCGAGGCCATCGACAGCGGCAAGGCCCGGCAAACCTTGCGGGCCCTGGCTGCTCTCTCCAACGGGCAGGATCCGGAATGAGCACCGCCCTTGATCGGATCATCGCCTACAAGGTCGATGAAGTCGCCGCCGCCAAGCGCGAGACCCCGCTGGCCGCGCTGGAGGCACGCCTGCCCGAGGCCAGCCCGCCGCGCGGCTTCGCTCAATCCATGTCCATGATTGCCGGCCTCGACGAGAACGCACTGATCTGCGAGCTGAAGCGCAAGAGCCCGTCCGCCGGGGACATCCTGCCGGGCGCGGACCCTATCCAGATTGCCCGCGAATATGAATCCGGTGGCGCGGCCTGCCTCTCTGTCCTGACGGATGGGCCGAGCTTTGGCGGCAGCCTGGAGGATTTCGCTCAAATTCGCTCCGCTGTCGGCCTGCCCATGCTGCGCAAGGATTTCATGATCGATCCCTATCAGGTGATCGAATCCCGCGTGCATGGCGCCGATTGCGTCCTGGTCATCATGGCCTGCCTCAGCGACGCTCAGGCCAGCGAGATGACGGATACGGCACTCGACCTCGGCATGGACGTCCTGCTCGAGACCCACAATGAGGAAGAGCTGGCACGCGCGCTCGATCTGCCGTCTCCGCTCATTGGCATCAACAATCGGGACTTGAAGCGCATGGTCACCGATCTGGGCACAACCGAGCGCCTCGCGCCGCTGGTCCCGGCTGAGAAGGTGCTGATTTCCGAAAGTGGCGTCTCATCGCCCGAACATATCAAAAGATTGCGCGAAACAGGCACCCGGCGCTTTCTTATCGGGGAAAGCCTTATGAAAATGGGCATAAACCGCCACAAAAGCGTTACACAAATGAGGGTAGCTGGCACGAATTGACCCGAAGCATGAACACATGTAGAACATAAGTGAACATAGATTCGCCCGAAGGGAGTCACCCGTGCTGACTAGTAAACAAAAGGAATTGCTGCTCTTCATCAATGAGCGCATTCAGGAAACCGGCGTTTCGCCATCCTTTGACGAGATGAAGGATGCGCTGAACCTGGCGTCCAAATCCGGCATCCACCGTCTTATCACAGCGCTTGAAGAGCGCGGGTTCATCCGGCGTCTTGCGCATCGGGCCCGCGCCCTTGAAGTGCTGAAACTACCGGAATCGGTTTCGCCCGGCGCCCCTCGCGGCCGCAAGGAGTTCAAGCCGGCACTCGTATCCTCCGGTCAGCCCGCCCCGACTCAGAGCGCACATACCGTGCCGCTGATCGGCCGTATCGCCGCTGGTCTGCCGATTTCTGCGATCCAGCAGGACAATGGTCACGTCAATGCGCCGGATGGCCTGACCGATGGGGAAGAACACTTCGCCCTCGAAGTTCAGGGTGACTCGATGATCGACGCGGGTATCCTTGAGGGTGACATCGTGGTCTGCCGCCGCACGGATACAGCCAATACGGGCGACATCGTCGTCGCGCTGGTCGATGGGGAAGAAGCCACACTGAAGCGGCTTCGCCGCAAAGGCGCCTCCGTGGCGCTTGAAGCCGCCAACCCGGCGTTCGAAACACGCATTTTCGGGCCTGACCGGGTGCAGGTGCAGGGCCGCCTCGTCGCTCTGATCCGTCGCTACGACTAATCGGTTTCCACACCGCAAGGTTTCCAGGGCCGCGCTTTACAAGGCGCGGCCCTTTTTGATGGCGCACCTTTCGTGTTGAGAGTGATGGCACCTGTCCGGACCACGTCAGACCACAAGACAGGCTCAGCGCAACTGACGGATCGTTCGCCCGTATCCGTCAGGGCGTGTGGGACAAGTTCATACGCGGCATCGGCGCGAGGATGACAGGCTGTGGCATCGGCGTCGGGGCGCGGCAGCGCTATCCGGCCGATCTCGGCATCCAGAATGCACGGCCAGTCTGCACACAGGCCTGACGGCTCCAACGTGCTGAACCGCATCGGCGACAAACCATCGCCATCGATGTAGCGGATCTTGTGCACCTCGCCGCCAGCCAGCCGCACGAACACGTCGCCCGAAGCCGACCAATGCAGCGCCATGGCCGGGGCCGCGATCCAGAGCCAGGTTGCCGGCCCGCTGAGGGCCACCACAAACAGCCAGCGTCATATGCCCCTTGCAACCACAGCCAGTCCCAACGCCGCACTGAACAGGACGAGTGAGACACCCGGCATTTGCTTGCCGGGAGACAGCCCGCCTGGTGCCTGTTCGGTACACGTCTGGGCGATCCAGAGAATGGCCTCCAGCGAATAGCCAAAGACACGCAAGCCCAGATCTCCGTATCCAAATGGTGTGAGGATCAGCGCAGCCGCAGCGGCGGGCGCGCTCACGAACGTGATCACCGGCATGGCTGCGAGATTGGCCAGTAGGCCGAGCCCCGCGAGCCGGTCAAAATGGTAGAGTGCATACGGGGCCGTTGCCGTGCCGGCGACGAGAGACGTGACCGCGAGCGAGGCCCAGCTATAGCTGAAGCTGCCCAGCACCTTGTCGGAAGCGGATCGGCGCGCTGTCCACGCCTCGTAGGTGGCGATCAGGGCGCCTGACGCTGCGAACGACATCTGGAAGCCGGGCGTCATGACGCTTTCCGGCTGCAACAGGATCACCAGGATCATCGCAATTGCAAAGGAGCGCAGGCTCAGCGCTGCCCGGTCGAACAGGACCGCGCCGAACACGACCGCCAGCATGATGAAAGCCCGCTGGGTGGAAACGCCGGCGCCGGAAAGGATCAGATAAGCCAAACTCGCCGCGAGTGCGATGATCGCTGCGGGTTTCTGCACCGCCACGCGCAGCGCCAATGGCTCGATACAGGCGAGCAGTCGCCGCATGAGGTAGAAAACCAGCGCGCCCACAATCGCCATATGGAGACCGGAGATTGCCAGAAGGTGCGCCAGGCCGGAATTACGCAGGGCGACCTGATCCTCCACGCGCATATAGCTGCGGTCGCCCGAAACGAGCGCAGCCGCGAAGCCACCCGCCCGATCACCCGCGGCAATGTTCACATGCGCCGCCAATTGCCTGCGGAAGGCTGCGACCTTCATCCGGATATCGGGCAGTATTCCATCCGGCGCGCCAAGCGTGCCACCCCGGCAGCGGCCCTGCACATAGCCGACGCCTCCAAGTTGTTCGAACCATGCCTGCCGCCGGAAATCATATTCCCCCTCCATGCTCGGGGCGGGCGGCGGCCTCAGCACACCCCAGCATCGTACAAAGCGTCCGGAGGAAACCTCCAGCCGGGAGCGATGCGTCAGGCGCACGGTCTTGGGTGTCGTTTCCGGCGTCAGCCCTGCGATGGCGTGCACATCGATGCGCAAACGGGGTCCCTTGGCGCCAGTCTCGATTTCCGACAGCCAGCCCTCGACCATGACCGGCCCGGTCTCTGCAACGATCACGGGCGCTGCGACCAGCCGCGCCCGCAATGCTGCAGAACTCATCCCAAGCGCCGCGCCGAAGGCAAGCCACACGCAAAGTTGAAGCAGGGATGGCAACAGGAATCGTCGCCCCAGCGCGATCAGGATCGCCATGGCAAGCGGCGCCAGCAATACCGGTTCAAAGTCTGGTTCAGCGGGAGCTAGAAAATACGCCGCAGCGCCGCTTGCCATGGCAAAGGCGAGCAACAGGGGCAGTGCATCGACGGTCGCAATTGACCATATCTGACGTGGCTGCGCTGCATCCTGCGCGGCGCGCCCCTTGCCTTTGGCAGGGGAGTTGTGTTTCTGCGGCGCAAGAGCCTCACCCGCGTCCATCAATCGGAGCCTGCCTGTCCCATGAGCGTCATCACGCGTTTTGCCCCCTCTCCCACTGGCATGCTGCACATTGGAGGGGCAAGGACGGCACTTTTCAACTACCTCTTCGCGAAACGGCACAACGGGAAGTTTCTTCTGCGGATCGAGGATACCGACCGCGCCCGTTCATCTGACGAGGCGACAGCCGCCATTCTGGAAGGCATGGAGTGGCTGGGCCTGACACCGGACGCCCCTCCGGTCATGCAGTTTGACCAAGCCGCTCGCCACACGGAAATTGCCCTCGACATGATCGCGCGCGGCACCGCCTTCCGTTGCTATGCAACGCCCGAAGAACTGCAAGCGCGCCGCGACCTAGGCGAAGAAAAGCGCCAGGCTGCCAAGGCCGACGGTGTTTCGGAAGATGCGAAAGCTGCGCTGCTGGCCGAGGCCAACGAATTGCTCGCCCCCTATCGCTCTCCGTGGCGCGATGGTGCGCCGGCGCCTTCCGAGGATGCCCCCTATACTGTGCGCCTGCGCGCGCCGGATGGCGGCGACCGAATACTTGAGGATGGCGTTCAGGGTCGCGTGACCATTCAGGCGAGCGAATTGGACGACATGATCCTGCTGCGCGCCGACGGCACCCCGACCTACATGCTGGCCGTGGTGGTAGATGACCACGATATGGGCGTGACCCATGTGATCCGGGGCGATGACCATCTGAGGAATGCTTTCCGCCAGATCCCGATCTATGAGGCGATGGGCTGGGATATCCCCAAATTCGCTCACGTTTCCCTGATCCATGGACCGGACGGGGCGAAACTGTCCAAGCGCCACGGCGCCCTTTCGACGCTGGCCTATCGCGAGATGGGTTATCTGCCGGAAGCCATGAAAGCCTACCTGCTCCGCCTTGGCTGGAGCCATGGTGACCAGGAAATCTTCACCGAAGCCGAAGCGACGGCACTTTTCGATATCGAGGGTATCAACAAGGCGCCCGCCCGGCTGGACCTTGAAAAGCTGGGTCAGATCAACTCCCATTTCATGCGCGCGACCGATGACGCGCGCCTCTTCGATCTTCTATTGCCCTATCTTGAAGCCAATGCCCCAATGAGCGAAGCCGAGACTTTTCGCATCCGCGCTGCGATGGCCGGCCTGAAGGATCGCGGCACGACGCTCCCCGAACTGGCTGAGGCGTTCGCGTTCCTGCGCGACATCCGGCCAATCCAGATGAACAAGAAAGCGCGAAAGTCGCTGTCAGAAGAAGGACTTGACCGGCTCGCCGGTCTGCGCGACGAACTGCAGCAATTGCGCCAATGGACGGCAGAAACTATATCGCACGTCATAAGTTCCTATTGCGCTGACCACGACCTCTCCATGGGGCAGGTGGGTCAACCGCTAAGGGCTGCGCTGACAGGCGGCTTGCCCGCGCCAGACATTGCACCGGTCCTTGAATGGCTCGGACAGGATGAGGCGCTGGGACGTATTGAAGATCAAACGGCGAAGGCAAGGGATTAAACTCCCACGCCGCGCTGGACAAAAACATGATTTGGAAGGGCTAAAGCTGATGGAAAACAAGACCAAAGACGCTGGTACAGCGAAGATCGAAATTGACGGCAAATCGTATGACATGCCCGTCCTGTCCGGTACGCATGGGCCGAACGTCATGGATGTGCGCAAATTCTACGCGCAATCCGGCCAGTTCACCTTTGACCCGGGCTTCACCTCCACGGCGAGCTGTGAAAGCCAGATCACGTTCATTGACGGGGAAGAAGGCGTCCTGCTGCACCGCGGCTATCCGATTGGCCAGCTGGCTGCGCAAGCGACTTTCCCCGAAGTCTGCCACCTGATCCTGAATGGCGAACTGCCTTCCAAGGCCGAACTCGACAGCTTCAATGACGAAATCAAGCAGCACACATTGCTGCACACCCAGATGGACCGCTTCTTCGAAGGGTTCCGTCGTGACAGCCACCCAATGGCCATGCTGACCGGAACGGTTGGCGCGATGGCGTCATTTTATCCTGGCGCCATGGACAGCGAAGATCCGGAAGAGCGTCGCCTCGCCTCGATCCGCCTGATCGCGAAGATGCCAACGCTCTGCGCTCGCATCCTGAAGTACAATATGGGCCAGAAATTCGTCGATCCGCGCAACGAGCTGTCTTATGCGGAGAACTTCCTCAGCATGTGCTTCTCGGTCTCCGCTGAAGACTACAAGGTCGATCCGAAGATTGCGAAAGCAATGGACCGCTTCTTCATCCTGCACGCCGATCACGAGCAGAATGCCTCGACCTCGACCGTGCGTCTTGCAGGCTCGTCGGGCGCGCACCCATTCGCGGCTGTGGCCGCTGGCGTGGCCTGTCTCTGGGGCCCGAGCCATGGCGGCGCAAACGAAGCCTGCCTCAACATGCTGCACGAAATCGGCACCGTGGACCGCATTCCGGAATTCATTGAAAAGGCCAAAGACAAATCTGACCCGTTCCGCCTGATGGGCTTCGGTCACCGCGTCTACAAGAACTACGATCCGCGCGCGACCGTGATGCGCGAGTCGGCGCACGAAGTGCTCGACCTGCTGGGTCTGAAGGATCAGCCGATCCTGAAAGTCGCCATGGAGCTGGAACGGATTGCTCTGGAAGACGAGTATTTCGCCGAGAAGAAACTCTACCCGAATGTCGACTTCTATTCCGGCATCATTCTCGACGCGATCGGATTCCCGAAGCAGATGTTCACCGTCCTGTTCTCGCTGGCCCGTACGGTTGGCTGGATTGCCCAGCTCAACGAGATGCTGGTCGACCCGACCCAGCGCATTGGCCGCCCGCGCCAGATCTATACCGGCGCTGCCCAGCGCGATTATGTACCAATGGATCAGCGTTAATCCGCCATCCACGATTCAGAAAGCCCCGGCAGCGTCCGGGGCTTCTTTGGTTTCGGGACAGGTAATACCGCAAATGCCTGTTCCCTTTTCACCCGACTCCCTGCTAAAGGCCTGCGCATGAAAACCGCTGTGATTGTCTTCCCCGGATCGAACTGCGACCGCGACGCGCATGACGCCCTTGCCAAGGTAACCGGTCAGGCGCCGGCCATGGTCTGGCACAAGGATGGCACGATCCCCGAGGGCACTGACCTCGTCATGGTTCCCGGCGGCTTCTCCTACGGCGATTACCTGCGCTGCGGCGCGATGGCAGGCAATTCACCCGTGATCTCGCAATTGCACGATCATGCCGCGCGCGGCGGCTATGTGCTCGGCGTCTGCAACGGCTTCCAGATCCTTTGCGAAACGGGTCTCCTGCCCGGCGCGCTTATGCGCAATGCCTCGCTCCACTTTGTCTGTCGCCCTCAGGCCCTGAAGATCGAGTCGACGAACACGGCCTATACAAGCGCCTATTCCGGCGCATCGGACGTAGTGATCCCCGTCGCCCATCATGACGGCAATTATTTTGCTGACGACACCACGCTCAATACGCTGGAAGGCGAAGGCCGCGTGGCCTTCCGCTATGCCAGCGGCCAGAACCCGAACGGCTCTGCGCGGGACATCGCCGGCATTCTCAGCGAAAATGGCCGCATCCTCGGCATGATGCCGCATCCAGAGCGCGCCATTGGCGGGCATGAGGGCGGCACCGACGGTCTTGGCGTGTTCGAGAGCCTGCTCAGCGCGGCCTGACCCTGGGCCTCCCTGACGGCCCGCCCCCACCCAAGATTATTCTTGACGCGATAAGCGCATGAATATATCGATAATCAATAATTTTGGGGCTGCGGGGAACACCATGACATATCTTGAAGAAAGCCAGGCTGCTGGCCGCGAAATCTTTCCTGACCTTGCACGCGCATGGGCACTGTTCGGCATCGCGCTGGTCAATGTCGGCGTCCTATCCTGGCCCATGATGAGCAGCTATCATGCCGATGGTGCAACAGTGAGCGGCATCGATGACGCGGCCTGGTTCGGCGTCAACGCCCTGTTCCTGATGAAGTCCTACTCACTGTTCTCCTTCATGTTCGGGGTCGGCTTCGCCTATCAGATGCAGTCCGCTGAACGGCGCGGGGTCGGGTTCGCAGGGCGGTACTGGCGTCGCATCGTGGGCCTGCTGGCCTTTGGTGCGTTGAACATTGCCTGCTTCTTCATCGGCGACATTCTCGTGATCTATGCGGTGCTCGGCTCAATCCTGTTCCTGTTCCGCAATGCGTCCCAGAAGACGCTGATCGTCTGGGGCTGCATCATCTACGCGATCCAGATCCTGCTCGTCTCAGCGATCGCGCTCATGATGTATCTAGGGGTCACCTTTGCACCAGAGGAAATGGTGGCGGTGACGGAAGAGTTCGCCGTGGCAGACGCCAAGGCGCTCGAAATCTTCGGGTCGGCCGGTTTTGCCGAAACAGCGGCCTATCGCGTGTCTGAATATCTTTCAGGCTTCCCTTTCATGATATTGTTCCAGGGATTTGGTGCGTTCGCCTTCTTCCTGTTTGGCCTTGCGGCCGTACGCAGCAGCATCATCGCCCGTGCCTCGGCCCCTATCTGGAAACCTGCGCGCCGTTTCGCACTGCCTGTCGGTTTGCTGCTCAGCAGCGCAGGCGGCTGGTTGCTGGTCGACAGCCACGGCATGACCGATCCGAGAATGCTGCTCGGCCTCGTCCTGGTCACGATCGGGAGTCCGTTCTCCACTTTTGGATATCTCGGCGTGATCGCGAAATGGGCCGAAGGTACACCGGGGCCCGTCACGGTTTTCTTCGCACGGGGCGGCACGTCCTCGCTCACCGCCTACCTGATGCAGGGCCTGATCTTCTCGTTGCTGTTCACCGCGTATGGCTTTGGTTACTTCGCGAGCCTGACCGCGGCACAGACCATTGGCGTTGCCTTCCTCACCGCACTCTTCAGCGTCGCCTTTGTCAGCCTCTGGCGGGTGAAGTTCCAGCGCGGCCCCATGGAGGCCATCCTGCGCAACTGGACCTATCTCGGCGCACGTTAGCCGCGTTCGACCGGTTGCCCTTCGCGTCCGATCCGGTTCTATGGGACTGACCCAACAGGAGGCTTCCATGACCGCCCACAAAGATCTCATCGCGCGCTTGCCCAAGGCTGAGCTGCACCTGCACATCGAAGGCAGTTTCGAACCGGAGATGATGATGGCGCTGGCCGAGCGCAATCAGATCGAGATTCCGTTCAAGACGCTGGAAGAGGCCAAGGCGGCCTATGATTTCAACAATCTTCAGGAATTCCTGGACCTTTATTATCAGGGCATGAATGTGCTGCGCACCGAGCAGGACTTCCATGACATGACTTTCGCGTATCTGAAGCGCGCCAAGGAAGACAATGTCGTCCATGTCGAGATGTTCTTCGATCCGCAGGCGCATACAGAGCGCGGCGTGGCGTTTGGAACTGTCGCTGATGGTATAATCTCGGCGCTGAAGCGCGGCGAGGAAGAGCTGGGCATCACATCCGAACTCATCATGAGCTTCCTGCGCCATCTGAGCGAAGAGGACGGGTTTGCCTTGCTCGAAGAATCCGCACCCTGGCACGACCATTTTGTCGGCGTGGGCCTCGACAGTTCCGAGGTCGGGCATCCACCGTCGAAATTCCAGAAACTGTTTGCGCGCTGTCGCGAGCTTGGCTTCAAACTCTGCCTGCATGCCGGCGAGGAAGGCCCTCCGGAATATGTGCGAGAGGCCCTTCTGGACATCGGTGCGGACCGGATCGATCATGGTAACCGCGCGATGGAAGATCCCGCTCTGATCGCCGTATTGCGCGACACCCAGACGCCGCTCACCAATTGCCCCCTGTCAAACCTGTCGCTCTGCGTGCTCGACGACCTGCGCAAGAGCCCGGTGAAACGTCAGCTGGAAGAAGGCTTGCTGGTGTGCGTGAACTCTGACGATCCGGCCTATTTCGGCGGCTATATCGGCCAGAATTACGAGGCCATCACCGAAGCGCTGGACCTGTCGGCCGATCAGATCGTCCAGCTGGCCCGCAATAGCTTCACCGGCTCGTTCCTGAGCGACGCCGACAAAAGCCGCCACCTGTCAGAAATCGACCGGGTGCGGGGTAGCTGACCCACGTTCGATCCGTCCATTCCAAAATCTAAGGAAATCCGCAATGCTCAAGAAATTCATTTTCGGTTCGGCCGCGCTTGCGATTTCCGCTTGCGGAAACGACGCCGGCTCAGTGACTGACGCCCCAGCGGACCCACCTATTGAGCCGCCTGCCTTCGCGGTGAATGACTATTCTGATACGGCGAACTGGCTTTGTCATCCGGACAAGAGTGACGATGCCTGCTCCATCGACCTGGCAGCCACCGAAATATTGGCGGACGGCACCACGACCCGATTGCCCCACACCCCGGCAGCTGAGCCCGCTTTCGACTGCTTCTACATCTACCCAACAGTCTCTTTCGACGTCACGCCAAACAGCGACATGATTGCGGGGCCCGAAGAGTTGAACGTTGTAGCCAATCAGTTTGCCCGATACGGCGAAACATGCCGCCTCTTTGCACCAATCTACCGACAGACCACATTGCTGGAACTGCAAAAGCAGATGACAGCCGGTCAGACAGCTGCAGATGACGCGATGCGCTACGCCGATGTGATCGGCAGCTGGAACACCTATCTTGCCAACGAGAACAATGGCCGCGGCGTTGTCCTGATCGGTCACTCGCAAGGTGCCAGCATGATCTACCAGATGCTGGAAAAGGATATTGTCGGCTCTCCCGCTCAGGAGAAGCTCATCGCAGTCCACGCAATCGGCTATGAAACTGTGATTGATCCCGGCACCGGGCGCGCATCCGGTCTGCCGGTCTGCTCCTCTCCGTCCGAAACCGGATGCATCGTGAGTTTCGCCAGTTTCCGCGAATCCTCGCCACCGCCCGAAGATTCCTTTTTCGGCAAGGCCCAGGACGGCAAACGCGCGGTCTGTACGAATCCGGCGGCGCTCGGCGGTGGCCAGGGTGATTTGAAAGCCTACATGCCCCGCCAAAGCCTTGGAAGACTTGCTCCAAATGACTACGGCGTCGCGGTCGACACACCTTTTGTTTCGCTACCCGGCCTGCTCTCAGCCCAATGCCTGGCCAACGACACCCATGACTGGCTGGCTGTCACGATTCACGCTGATCCAGCGGATCCGCGCGCCGATGACATTCCAGGCGATCTTGTTTTCAACGGCAAAGTGGTCCCCGATTGGGGCCTGCATCTTGTCGACATGAATCTCGCAATGGGCAACCTCGTGGACCTTGCCAGAACGCAAGGGCAGGCCTGGTTGGACGCCCAAAACGCAGAGTGAGCACAATGAGGCTGGCGACTCGTGGCAATTGCCGCTAAAGCGCCGGTCATGACTGACAAAACTGCGATCCTCGCCCACCTCACCGCCGAGCAGGATGACACTGCCGGCCTGGAACATGGCATCAAGGCCGACGAATGGGAGCGCCTCGTCACGCGGCTCGGGCGCAAGCCGAACCTCGTCGAACTCGGCATCTATTCGGTAATGTGGTCAGAGCATTGCTCGTACAAATCCTCGCGCCGTCATCTGTCCAAATTCCCGACCAAGAATGACCGCGTCATCCAGGGCCCCGGCGAGAATGCCGGCGTCATCGACATTGGTGACGGCCAAGCTGCCATCTTCAAGATGGAGAGCCACAACCACCCGTCCTATATCGAGCCTTATCAGGGCGCGGCGACGGGCGTGGGCGGCATCCTGCGCGATGTCTTCACCATGGGCGCGCGCCCGATCGCGCTGGTCAATGCATTGCGCTTCGGCTCCCCGGACCATCCCAAGACCCGCAGCCTCGTGGCGGGCGTGGTCGCGGGCATCGGCGGATACGGAAACTGTGTGGGCGTGCCGACCGTGGCCGGGGAAACCCAGTTCGACGAAGGCTATAATGGCAACATCCTCGTCAATGCGATGGCCGTCGGCCTCGCCGATCAGGACAAGATTTTCTATGCCCGCGGCGCGACGCCCGGAAATCCGATCTTCTATGTCGGATCGAAGACCGGGCGCGACGGCATCCATGGCGCGACCATGGCGTCTGCCGAATTCTCCGAGGGCGACGAGGAGAAGCGCCCTACCGTGCAGGTTGGCGACCCGTTCACCGAGAAGCTGCTGATCGAGGCCTGCCTCGAACTGATGGCGACAGACGCCATTCAGGCAATCCAGGACATGGGCGCTGCTGGCCTGACCTCCTCCTCGGTCGAGATGGCCGCCAGCGGCGGCGAGAATGGCGAAGGCATCGGCGTGGTCATGGACCTCGACAAGGTGCCCCAGCGCGAAGAAGGCATGACAGCATATGAGATCATGCTGTCCGAGAGCCAGGAGCGCATGCTCATGGTGCTCTATCCCGACAAGATCGATGTCGCGAAAGCGGTGTTCGACAAGTATGACCTGTCGGCTGAAGTCATCGGTCACACGACCGATACCGGCCATCTTGTGCTGACGCAGTTTGGCGAGACGGTTTGCGACATCCCCGTCGCTCCACTGGCTGAAGATGCGCCGAATTATGACCGCCCCTGGACAGAGCCGCCGAAGCGCGCGCCTTTGGACATTTCAAAATATCCCGAGCCTGAAGATTATGGCGAAGTGCTGCTCAAACTGATGTCGTCGCCTGACATGGCGTCAAAGCGCTGGATCTGGGAACAGTATGACCGCCACGTGATGGGCGACACGGTCGACTCGTCGCAAAGCATGGGTGACGCCGCCATTGTGCGCATCCACGGCACGAACAAGGCGCTGGCCATCACATCCGACTGCAACCCGCACTATGTAGCCGCCGATCCCTATGAAGGCGGCAAGCAGGCGGTGGCGGAAGCTTACCGTAACCTCTCCGCTGTTGGCGCAACGCCGATTGCGATCACGGACAATCTCAATTTCGGCAATCCGGAAAAGCCCGCCACGATGGGCTATATCGTCAAGGCGATCGAAGGCATGGCCGAAGCCTGCCGCGAACTCGATTTCCCGGTCGTGTCGGGCAACGTGTCCCTCTACAATGAGACCGATGGCATTGCCATTCCGCCGACACCCGTTGTGGGCGGCGTGGGCCTGATTGAGGATTTGTCAAAGGTGGCGACGCTCAACGGCGCGCAGCCCGGGGACACCCTGGTTGTAGTCGGCGAAACAAAGGGTCATCTTGGCGCTTCGCTCTACGCTCGGGAATGGCTCGGACTCAAGGGTGACGATCTAGGTACTCCGCCGCAAGTGAACCTCGCGATTGAAGCAAAGAATGCAGCATTCGTTCGCGAGATGATACGACAAGCGAAAGTCACCTCCGCTCACGACGTGAGCGAGGGTGGTTTGATATGTGCCGCCATCGATATGGCGCTGGCCACCGGAATTGGAATCATCATTGATCCAACTATTCACAAAGACCTTACGAATTGCACTTGGTTGTTTGGCGAAGATCAGGCGCGAACCCTCGTTTCCGTCTCCGAGGACTGTTTATCAGAACTAATTGGAAGAGCGGCAGTCGCTGACGTTCACGTAGACGTACTTGGCCAGCTCACCGAGTCGCCAGACGATGACCTGTTGGTCCTAGGAACATACGGCGTGGTTTCCGTCGGAGAGCTAAGAAAAGCCCATGAGGGGTGGCTGCCGGCCTATATGAATTCCGTCGACTGAACGAGAAACACCCCTTCTGAATTCTGCAAAAGGGGTGCTCACTCTGGTGACTTTATGTCAGGCTAAAACTTGTAGCCAACGCCCAGCATCACACCATTCGTGTCGGTATCTTCGAACGAATAGTAGGTGTAGTCGCCGCGAAGCTCCCAGTTTTCGGTCAGGTCATAGGTAAGACCTGCACCGATGGCCGGGCCTTCCTCGGAATCCTCAACCGTAATCGGCGTACCGCCCGGCGTGGCCAGCGACGCATCAAGATCGATATATGCATAACCGGCGCGACCGAAGGCGCTCAGGCGCTCCGTAAGCGGCACATCTGCGCGGCCATACAGACCAACCAGATAGTTCAGGCCGATGTCGCCGGAAGCGCCGATCAAGTCGTTGAAGTCGCCATCATTGTTGTCGTCGAGATTGAATTCGTCTTCGTCAACATTGTAGTCGAATTCGCCATCATCGATGCCCGAGGCCAGTTCACCTTCAAGGCTAAAGACATTGTTGAACTTGTAGCCGAGACGCGCGGCGATGCCGTTCGTGTCAACACCCTGCTCTGCACCATCGGGTTCGATTTCCAGGTACTGGTACCCGCCATCAAGATAGAAGCCCGTGTCACTCTCATAGGACTGCGCCTGAGCGGACACAGCCAGACCCGTGGCTGCAGATGCGATCAGAAAATACTTAAACATGTGGTCTCCTTTAAAGACGTGTTCAGCTCCCGCCAGATCGGCGAGACCACAAGAAAACCGTGTCTGAACTGTGTCTGTTCCCATGACAAATCCGCAACCCCCAGCAGTTGCCGGAAAGTCACATGTTCTTAATGCGGATTAACCACCCTTACCGTTGTTTTATTTATTGAAATACGGTGCTCAGAGACTTTCGTGCAGCATTGCAAATCGGTGACGCACAGCGGGTTTGGAACCAACCCGCGGTGCCGACGTTCTCACGCCCCTTCCTCCTTGAAAGGATTAGTTTTCCTGCCGCTTGGACGAGATGAGCCAGGCATCCGCCGCCTTCACCGCCATAACAAGCGTGTCGCCCGCCCGCACAAAGAAATCATGTGTCAGATCGCCATAATCATCCGAAGGGGCGTGATATCCGGGATGGTCTTCGACCCCAAAATACAGAAATGGAATGCCGATCTCGTGAAAGACGGCATGATCGGACTGGTTGGTCCAGTCATCCTGTCCGAGTTCAGGCGAGTCATGTCCTGTGAGCAGGGTTACCGGCACTTGGGTGACCAAATCATCAATCATGGGCTTCAGCTGCGGGTAAGGCGTGGTGCCAGCGACATAGAGTTCTCCCGCGTCGGATCGCCCAACCATGTCGAAATTCATGGTCAATGCGACCCGCCCAAGATCAATCAGCCCAGATTCGACCAGAGCCTTTGCGCCCTGATAGCCGATTTCTTCGGCGTCCAGCGCGGCAAAGACGATGTCATGCTTGGGAGGATTTCGCTCGAAATATTCTGCGACACCGACAAGCGCGGCCACACCAGAGGCATTGTCGTCAGCGCCATTATATATTTCTCCGTCAACGATGCCGAGATGGTCGTAATGGGCCGTAACCACGAGCATGGGGCCCCGCCCCGGCGTCTCCCCGGCGATCCAGCCAACAATATTCACACCGTCTGCCGGTTCCGATAACCCGTCCGTTGGCCCCGGCAGGACTGGAAAGGCGTACTCGTATGTCCCGTGGAACCTGCGCAGCTCCATCGTCTCGAACCGCTTCAGGATGAATCCCCGTGCTGCGGCATTGCCTGATGATCCCGCAGCACGGCCTTCCAGTGCGTCCGAGGAAAGCGTTTCCGTCAGGTTCAGCATGGCTGGGCCGTCTACATACATCGCGCGATACTCCGTGAGACGGTCCGCCACGTCGTCATCGCGGTTCATGTAGAAGAAGACGCCCGCGACAATCATCACAATGAAAAGAACTTCGGCGAGAATGAAGGCGCGCATTCTGGTCATGGGGGCGAATCCAATCATGATTTCTGTTATTACCACTTTAGAGTTGCCCTCCTGATGTCACAATCGGTTCAGCCGGATGCTTGACGTCGCAGGTGCTAAACGCCAGTTCTGCCACGCAACTGGAAGGAACTGCCCATGGCCATGTCACGCGAGACGCTGCTCGGATATCTCACCGACGCTTTCCCGGAAGCCGAGATCACGCTGACCGACCTGGCGGGCGACGACAATCACTGGCAGGCCGAGATCGTCAGCAGCCAGTTCGCTGGCATTCCCCGCGTGAAGCAGCACCAATTGGTCTATTCTGCCCTGAAAGGCACGATGGGGGGCGAACTTCATGCGCTGGCCCTGAAAACGCGGGCACCGGATTCCTGAATCTGACGCATTGACGATACGGTCGGTTCGTTATTGTTTCATCCGCAACCAAGGATGAGGAAACGACCCCATGAAACGCCTGACCTTAACCACCAGCGCCATCGCGCTGAGCTTCATGATTGCGGCCTGCGCCGCGCCTGAAGCTGTAGATGAAACAACTCTCGACACCGCGCCTGAAGTGGTCGCTGAAGTCGATCATTCCGTGGAAATCGCTGAGGCCCGCGCCTTCCTGGAGCGCGCCGAAGCTGAACTCGCCGCGCAGAGCCGTATTGCCGCGCAAGCCTACTGGAACCAGGCCACGAACATCACGCCCGAAACCAACGCGCTCGCAGCCGAAGCTGGTGCGGCATCGACCATCCTCGCCGTTTCACTCGCGAATGAGTCCAAGCAGTTCGATGTCAGCGTCCTGCCAGCTGATTTGGCGCGCAAGATGACCATGTTGCGTACCGGGATCACGATCCCTGCCCCGTCGACGCCGGGCGCAGCCGAGGAGCTTTCGCAGATCACGACCAGTCTCGACGCCACCTACGGCACCGGAAAATTCACCTATAAGGGCGAGGCACTGAACCTCGACCAATTGTCGACGATCATTGAAACCAGCCGCGACCCGGAAGAGCTCAAAGCTGTCTGGGAAGGCTGGCGCACGATCTCCGTGCCGATGAAGGACGATTATGCCCGCATGGTCGAGATCGCCAATGAAGGCGCAAATGAGCTTGGCTTCGAAAGCCTCGATCAGATGTGGCTGTCCGGCTACGACATGGCACCGGAAGAGATGGAAGCTGAAGTGCAACGTCTGTGGACGCAGGTGGAGCCGCTTTATGAAGAGCTGCACTGCTTCACCCGCGCCAAACTGAATGAAGAATACGGCGACGATGTGCAGCCGCGCACCGGCCCGATCCGCGCTGACCTGTTGGGTAATATGTGGGCCCAGCAATGGTCATCCATCTATGACGTCGTGAAGCCTGACGTGCCGGGACCAAGCTACGACCTGACCGAACGCCTCAACGAAAAGGGCTATGACGCCATCAAAATGGTCGAGACAGGCGAAACCTTCTTCACCTCCCTCGGCCTCGAGCCGCTGCCGGAAACTTTCTGGGAGCGTTCCATGATCGTGCGCCCAGAGGGCCGCGAAGTCGTTTGCCACGCCTCAGCCTGGGATCTGGACGATGAGGAAGATGTACGCATCAAGATGTGTACTGAAGTGAACTCGGAAGACTTCTATACGGTCCATCACGAACTGGGTCACAATTTCTACCAGCGCGCCTACAAGGATCAGGACTACTTGTACAAAACCGGCGCACATGATGGCTTCCATGAGGCCATCGGCGACTTTGTCGGCCTGTCGATCACACCGGAATACCTCGAACAGATCAATCTGATCACCGCTGAGGAAAAGCCGGGCGCTGATGCCGACACGGCACTTCTGATGCAGACCGCGCTCGACAAGATCGCCTTCCTGCCGTTTGCGCTGACCGTTGATGGCTGGCGCTGGGATGTCCTGTCTGGTGAAACTGCGCCAGAGGCCTACAACACGTCATGGTGGGATCTCCGCCTGAAAAATCAGGGCCTCGTACCACCGGCCCCGCGCCCGGCAGACGCCTTCGATCCCGGCGCCAAGTACCACATTCCGGGCAACACGCCCTATTTGCGCTACTTCCTGAGCTACATCCTGCAGTTCCAGTTCCACAAGGCCGCTTGTGAGCAGGCTGGCTGGGAAGGACCGCTGCATCGCTGCTCGATCTATGACAACAAGGAAGTGGGCAAACGCTTCAATGCCATGCTGGAAGCTGGCGCGTCACAGCCTTGGCCGGACACGCTGGAAGAATTCACCGGCACTCGCGAAATGGATGGCAGCGCGATCATCGAGTATTTCGATCCGCTGATGCTCTATATGAAAGACCAGAACGCCACCGAGAGCTGTGGCTGGTAAACACCGTTCCCAATTGACGCGGTCACCCAGACGAATAGTCCTGTGGGTGGCCGCTGTCTTTTTTGTCATCGGTGGCCTTGCTGCCAGCAATCCGTTGAACAGATACCTGCTCTGGCGAAACCTAAGCGTAGACAAGCTGGATCGGATGATAGACTCGCATCTTCATGAACGTCATGAAGGTGTAGAATATGCCTGTCTCTACACCGTCACTTGCGCCAGCGGGCGGGCGCGATTGGAATTGAGGACCAGCCTGTCAGACACTGAACTTGATGACATCAGAGAAGCTATTTGGCGCCGTAAGTTCGAGGACTACTGCCCGGGCAGAACAACGAATTTGGGGCTTGAATTTCTCACGCCGGACGCCGGTCAGGCACGCCGGGACATTTGGACGTTCGGAGGAGGATTCATGGGCGAACACACCCGGTTTAATGGCGGATCCTTTTCACAAGAGGCACCATGGGAACCCTGCACTCTGGAACGCGCCTATTGGCACCGCGAACCGGATTCAGTCCCTTGACCTGAGCAAGCTCCCCACTCACATCTACTGAAACACCGGAGACTTCCTCATGACCGACCAAGCCACCCTTGACGCCATCGACAAAGCCGTCAAAGCCAATGACGTCGTACTTTTCATGAAAGGTACACCGACGTTCCCGCAGTGCGGGTTCTCATCAGTTGTGGTGCAGGTTCTGGACTATCTTGGCGTGGACTATGTCTCGACGAACGTTCTGGAAGATCAGGCCGTGCGGGAAGGCATCAAGGCCTATTCGGAATGGCCGACGATTCCACAGCTCTATGTAAAAGGCGAATTCGTTGGCGGCTGTGACATCGTCAAGGAGATGTTTGAAAGCGGCGAACTGCGCGACTTCATGAAGGACAAGGGTGTCGAGCTGGAAGACGCCTGAGGCTCAGGCCTGAAAGAATCCTGTGATGCTGGCCTGGATCATGTGTCCGTCGGCATGCACCAACGCTGGTGACGCGACAAACATGACGCTGAAGGCCAGCCCGCTCAAATAGCTCTTACGACGCCTGAACGGCATCGGATGGCAGGCCCGCGCGGCTCGACGCCACTTAATCAGCGTATATATGACCAGATAGATGCCCAGCATGGCCGCCCCCCAGGCTGCGGTAAGAATCATCAGGTGCGTCATGGGTCTCCCCTCCCTTAACTACCGGTTCCCAGATTACGCGACCTGCATTTCCGGGTGTCAAACATTTGCTGGAAATTTGCTCTAGTGAGCGAAAGGGTTTGGTAACCGAAAAAAAACGGCCCGATGTGCGCCCGACCTTTCCAGTTCGCAGCATTCGTTATAGCAGGGCGATCATGACCACGACATCCCTTGCCCCTGCTCCGATCCGGCCTGCCAAGGCCCCCAAGGTCGGCATCGTTTCCCTCGGCTGCCCGAAAGCCCTGGTCGATTCCGAGCGGATCATCACGCGCCTGCGCGCAGAAGGCTACCAGATCGCCCCGGACTATTCCGGCGCAGACCTGGTTCTGGTGAACACGTGCGGATTTCTGGATTCCGCGCGTGATGAGAGCCTTGAGGCGATCGGTGAAGCGATTGAAGCGAATGGCAAGGTTATCGTTACAGGCTGTCTCGGCGCCGAACCGGACGTGATCGAGAAAGCGCATCCCAAAGTGCTCGCGATCACCGGGCCTCACCAGTATGAGGCCGTGATGGACGCGGTCCACACGCACCTCACCCCGCCGCACAATCCTCACACCGACCTGGTGCCTGAAAGTGGCCTGCGCCTGACACCGCGCCATTACGCATATTTGAAGATCTCGGAGGGCTGCAACAATCGGTGCAGCTTCTGCATTATTCCGAAACTTCGCGGCGATCTTGCCTCCCGCCCGATCCATCATGTGCTGACCGAAGCCGAACAGCTGGTCCGGGCCGGCGTGAAGGAATTGCTCGTGATCAGTCAGGACACGTCCGCCTATGGACTGGACATGCGTTACAAGCCGGAAACCTGGCGTGGCACTGAATACCAGACGCGCTTCCTCGATCTGGCCAAGGGGCTGGGCAGCCTCGGCGTGTGGACGCGGATGCATTATGTCTATCCCTATCCGCATGTGGACCAGGTTATTCCGCTGATGGCCGAAGGCCTGATCACACCCTATCTCGACATTCCATTCCAGCACGCCTCCGCGCCGGTGCTGAAGGCCATGAAACGGCCCGCCAAACAGGACCGCGTACTTGAACGCATCCTTCAGTGGCGCCGGGATGTGCCTGACCTCGCCATCCGCTCAACCTTTATCGTTGGGTTTCCGGGCGAGACCGAAGAGGATTTCGAGATCTTGCTGGACTTCATCCGCGAAGCGAAGATCGATCGCGCAGGGTGCTTCCAATACGAAAACGTCGCCCATGCTGACAGCCGTGACCTGCCCGGTCATGTGCCAGATGAGGTCAAGGAAGCGCGCTGGCACCGCTTCATGGAAGTGCAGGCGAAAGTGTCTGCTGATCGCGCCGCTGCGCAGGTCGGAACCGTTCAGGACGTCATAATTGACGGCCCATCTGACTCGACCGGCGAAATGATAGGCCGCACCAAGGCTGATGCGCCGGAAGTCGATGCCGTGGTCTATCTGGAAAATGCAAGTCACCTGCAAGCGGGCGACATCGTCTCGGCGGCAATCACTGGAGCAGATGATTACGACCTGCTCGGACAGCTTGCCAGCAAGGACGGCTAACCCCTTAATCGTCGTCAACTTGTCTTCTGCAATGCCGACACCGGATAACAGAGCACACGCACGGGTTTTTTCGTATTATTGAAAAACAATATGTTGACTTATCGTTATTCGATACATCATACTTGCCTCATCAAATTGGAGGCACCCCCATGAAACCCGCGCTCATATCCCTGTCCGCCCTGTCCATCGCAGCCTTGCCGGCTCTGGCCGAGACTAAGGACTTCCCAGTCGGCTCCTTCTCCAGCATTGATGTGAATGGTGGTATCAAGGTCCTGTACGAAACCGGCGCTGAGACCACGGTCATTGTTGAACAGGCCGAAGGCGACTTTTCAGATATCAGCATCGAAACTGATGATGGAGAGCTGCAAATCGGCCGTGAAAGCCTCGGCTTCCTGAAATCCTTACGGGCCAATCTTCACGTGGATCTCGTCGAAGGCGACTTGCGGGTGAAGGTGAACGGAAAGCGCATGCCGTCCTACACGGTACGTGTAACGTCGCCGAGCATTTCCGAACTGGACGTGGCGCAATCCTCAATTCTTGAAGCCTCCGGGATCGATGCGGGGAAAATCGAACTGGACGCTTCTTCGAGCGCTAAACTGATCGTTTCCGGTCGCGCCGCTTCAGCCGACATGGACGCATCGTCTTCCTCCAGTATCGACGCATCCGACTTCATTGTCGGGGCAATATCGATCGAGGCAACATCAAGCGCGGATGTGATCGCTCATGCGGTCACCAATAGTCGGGCCAGAATCGACGCTTCCTCCAGCTCTGACGTTAAACTGGTTCTGGAAAGCACAGCAGATATCGATGTCGATGCCTCATCCAGCACCGATATTGTGCTCACCGGAACATGCGACGAGATTACGGTGGATGCATCGTCATCCGCCGACGTTGAAGCCAAGGATCTGTTGTGCAAGTCCGCCGAGATCGACGCATCCAGTAGCGCGGACGTGTCCGTCAGCGTGACTGAGGCGCTGGAAGCCAAAGCGTCCAGTGGCGCCGACATCAACGTTCACGGCGCACCGACCCAGGTCGATATCACCGAGTCGAGCGGCGGCGATATTTCCATAAAATCCTGACACCGAGCATTATAGGAATCAGACCATGAGAAAATCAGTTATCATCGCATCCAGCATTGCTGCGTTTGCTCTATCCGCGTCACTCTACAGCGCATCCGCCGACACAACCCAAGTGTACAATCTTTCCGGATTTGATGAACTCGATATCTCCGCCGGTGTCTCCGTCAAATTCGTGCGTGCACCTCAGCATTCGATCACCGCTGACTTTGAACGGGGTGGCCCTGAAGATGTCAAAGTGCGCCTCGATGGAGATCGCCTGTATCTGTCCCGCAAATCCACAAAGGGGTGGGGTAACAAGGTGCGCGTCAAGTTCACGGTGACCGGCCCGGAGCTCAACGAGATCGAAGCCAGCTCTGGCTCGTCCCTGCTCGCGGAAGGATTGGAGTCCGGCCCTATGGAGATAGACGTTTCCAGCGGCGCAGCGGTTTCCGTCCACGGCGTATGCACACGCCTTGAGGTAAAAGCTTCGTCCGGCGGCAGTGCCAACGCAAAAGGGCTCACCTGTGAAACTGTGCAGGCCAAGGCCAGCAGCGGCGGATCAGTCAAGGCATATGCCAGCGACGCCGCATCGAGCAAGACGTCCAGCGGTGGCAGCGTCGATATCTACGGCAATCCCGAGTCGCGCTCGGCCAACAAGTCCATGAGCGGCGGATCTACCGCGTTCCATGGCGGCTGATCGAGTTGAGTATCGGAGGGAAACATGTCCCTCCGGTCCTACCCGATGTCGAAGTCTTCCGGGTTAAATCCAGGATTTGGCCATTCAAGGTTCAAATCTTCCAGCGCGCCACGTACGAGACGGGCGATCATGGCATTTCGACGAGTCCGGCTGTCTGCGGGCACAACATACCAGGGCGCATGCGGTGTCGAGCATCGCTCAACGGCGGTCTCATAGGCCGACATGAATTTTGCCCAATCCTTGCGATCATCCAGATCCGCCGGATTGAATTTCCAAAGTTTGTGAGGCTCGACAAGGCGCTCTGCGAGCCGGACGCCTTGTTCCTCATACCCGACATTCAGCATGCATTTGACGATGACGACGCCATTCTCCGTCATGTGTTTTTCGAACGCATTGATCTGCTCATACCGCCGTTCCACGTCTTCCGGGCTAGCGAAGCCACGCACTTTCACGACCAGCACGTCTTCATAGTGCGAACGATCAAAGATGCCGACATTGCCCTTTTTGGGCACGGCATTGTGAACGCGCCAGAGATAGTCGCGGGCCAGTTCGTTCTTGCTTGGCGCCTTGAACGCTTTCACCTCCATGCCAAGCGGCGTGGTGTCGGCGAAGACATTGCGAATGGTGCCCGACTTGCCTGCCGTATCCATGCCCTGCAGCACGACAAGCACGGACTGCTTCTTGTGGGCGTAGAGCATGTCCTTCAATTCATTGATGACGGCCGCGTCCTTTTTCAGGCTGGTTTTGGCGTCTTCCTTGTCCGCAAAGAGATCAGGGTCCCGGGTCGGCCGCGCTGCCAGCGAGAAGGGTTCGCCCGGATTGGCAATGAGGTGCTGGCGGACTTGCGCGATATCGGGAATGTTCATGCGATCAGATTCTCCAAAAAGAAAGGCCGCACCAGTCTGGCGCGGCCTTTTAGATTGTTCAAGGAATTCAGTCCACTTACGAGGAGTAGAATTCGACCACCTGGGCTGGTTCCATCTGGACCGGATACGGCACGTCAGACAGTTCAGGCACGCGGACATAAGTCGCGCTCATGGCTTTCGGATCGACGTCCACATATTCCGGGATATCGCGCTCAGCGCTGCCGAGAGCTTCCAGAACGAGCGCCATGTTGCGGGACTTCTCGCGGATCTGAACAACGTCGCCCGGCTTCACGCGCGCGGAGCCGATGTTACAGCGGCGGCCATTGATCATGACGTGCCCGTGGTTGACGAACTGGCGGGCTGCGAAGATCGTCGGCACGAATTTCGCACGGTAGACGATGGAATCGAGACGCGATTCCAGCAGGCCGATAAGGTTCTCGGACGTGTTGCCCTTCATGCGGTTCGCTTCTTCATAGATGCGAAGGAACTGCTTTTCCGTGATGTCGCCGTAGTAGCCTTTCAGCTTCTGCTTCGCCATCAGCTGCAGACCAAAGTCAGAAACCTTGTTGCGGCGGTTCTGGCCGTGCTGACCGGGCTTGTAGTTACGCTTGTTGACGGGGGACTTCGGACGGCCCCAGATATTTTCACCGACGCGACGGTCGATCTTGTACTTCGCGCTGTGGCGACGTGACATGGTAATACCTCATTGTCGACGCAGGTCGGTGGGCGGCGCTCATTCGCACCCACGATTTCAACGGCGGCCCTGCACCATCCCGTTTAGAGACGCCGGGTAAACCTCAAAACCATTGGCAGGTCAAGCCATTCCACTGCTACATACAATGCAAAAAGCGGGAGGAAAACATGGGCCAGGTCGACGGCAAAATCGCAATTGTAACGGGTGCTGGCAGCGGTATCGGTCGGGCATGCGCACTCGTGCTTGCTCGGGAAGGTGCCGCCATCATGGCGACCGACATTGATGACGAAGGTCTGAGGGTCACCGAGCGACTCGTCACAGATGCCGGAGGGCGCATCATCACCGCGCATCAGGACGTGACGGATGAGAGCATGTGGGAAGCAATCTTCAGCCAAACCGAGAACGCATTCGGGACACCATCTGTATTGGTCAACAATGCCGGCATCGCCATCGCAGGCGCGATCACGGATTTTACGCTGGATGATTGGCGCAAGCAGATGAGTGTGAATGTCGACAGCGTATTTCTCGGAACGCGCGCAGCGATGCGGCACATGGGTTCCAAAGGTGGTTCGATAGTCAACATTTCATCGGTTGCCGGCCTGCGTGGCGCAGCTGGGGCGAGCGCCTATTGCACATCGAAAGGGGCCGTTCGACTCTTTTCAAAGGCAGCGGCGGTCGAGTGCGCCCAGATGGGTACGGGCATCCGGGTCAATTCGGTGCATCCGGGCATCATCGATACGCCGATCTGGCAGAAATCGATCACCCGCATGACCGAGGCCATGGATGAAGAACGCGTCGCCGCGCTTACGGCGCATTCGGGTGCCAATCAGATGGACGTCGAGGCGATTGCGACCCAGTCAAGCCCAATGGGTCGGGCCGGACGGCCAGAGGAAGTCGCAGAATTGGTCCTGTTCCTGTCCTCGGATGCTTCCAGCTATATCAGCGGGCAGGAGCATGTGGTCGATGGCGCCATGACGGCGCGCTAGCGGCCAGTAGTGATACGCAACCGCGAAACTGCCCCCAAAAGCCTAGTCCGGCTTGACGGTGGTGCGGTATTCGCGGCTCGCATAGATCAGAGAGTTGCCATTGTCGCCGAGCACAGCGTCAACAACCTCACCGATGCAGACATGATGCGTGCCGACCTGATTGTGCGAAACCAGTTTGCACTCGAATGCCACGAGCGCTCCTGAGATGACAGGCTGACCAGACCAGCCCGGCGTCCAGTCTGCCCCATCAAATTTGTCCTTGAATTTGTGGGTCATGCGGCTGGCAAAAACATCTGCCACATCCGCCTGATTGTCCTTCAAGACGTTCACACAAAACGTGCCATTGCCCAGCAGAACCGGCGTTAGCGACGAGGATTCATTGATGCAGACAAGCAAGGTCGGTTTGGGCGTATCGGCGCTGACTGAGGACATTGCGGTTGCTGTCGTGCCCGCCCGACCAGCAGCGCCGTCTGTCGTGATGACATTCACGGTCGCTGCAACCAGGCTCATTCCTTCCAGGAAACGCTGCTTGAGAAGCGCGCGGTCTGTGAGGGGCTGCAAGTCATCTGTCATGGTCATCACTTTCGGTCACATCAGTAGTATGGCGTGGACGGGCGCCGACAAGAGGTTGCAGCGCATTGATTACACCACAGACGCAGCAAGGGACCGGCAAGATATGGTTGAAGACCAGGCCGCAGCCAAACTCTTTACACGAGACGCACAAAATATTCGTCATCAGCCCGGCTGGAAAAAAGAATTCATTGAGGCCCACACGTGCGGTGAGGCTTGCTTGGTACACAAACAACGCCAACAACAAGCTGCGCCCAGGATGGCGCGCTTGAAACCAGGCTGTCTTGAGAAAAATTGGAGCGGGCGAAGCGCTCGAAATCAATCAAAATACATATGCAAATCAACCACTTGTATATATTTCCCAACACAAATGTAGGGACAAATGTAGGGAGATTTGTAGGAAAATCGCGCCAATCCAATTCAGCCACTTTTCGTACCTGAATTAATGTTGTGCATCCACGCAAATTTTGCTCCGCCACCTCTTGGACCATCCATCAATCGTAAAACGGCTATGAATTCAGGCAGCCGATACAGCGCTGCCTTGCGAGAAGATATCGTCGGTCGGCTGGCCGAGGCGATGTATCTGAATCGATATTTTCGCCAGAGCAGCAGGCGATCTTTGGAGGGCGATTGTATGTTGGATTAGCGCCTAGTCATCCAACGCCAAAGACGTGCGATTGCCCCCCGGGTCTTAGGCGGCTCTGAATCAACGCCTTTGACTTCTAGCGGTGTAGGCGTATTGCCGAACTGCACCGCTTTCGCGGCACGATCACGGGCGCGACCGGCGGCTACTTGCTCGTCTGTCCAGTCTCCCGCCCAAACAACTCGACCATTTCGGATGATGTAATGAGACCGGCACTGATGGCTCCAATTGCCGATCGACGGATGCACCGTAATTGCGGCGCCATTATAGGTGAACCTCCAATCTGTTGGACTGAGCGGTGTCACGATTTCGTGGCCACAGCCGCAACAGCAAAGATGCGCCATAGTGTCGAACTCTAACGAAATGTAGAGAATGCCCGCCGACAGCTTTCCCGGTATTTCGCCGACGAATTGGTGCTTTAGCATCGAAATTGCTTTCATGCAGCGTCCTCATTCAGCAAATGATTGCCGTCGATTGAAAGCGCCGAAAAATGCTCGCCTTCAAGATCTACATAGAAGCCGAAAAGCTTCTTAAATTTCATGACAGCCATGGCGGCGTTCAACATGTTAAGATCAGCAATCTGGATATTGCGCGCATAAAGATTGTTCTCATTAGCTGAGTGCAATGGGATTCGCTTTTTGTCGCGAACATGAGCACGCATCGCTGGTGTACTAGTCGTTACACGGATCATGCCGATGAGTCCGTCATCTGCAAACTGAACTCCCATACCTACATCGATAAAGGGAATGCCGGCATCTTCCAGCGTCTCAATGATAAGCTGCTTTGCATCGCCGTTGTCGATGCAAACGAATACAAAATCGGCATCGCGCAAACACGCCACGTTTGACGCATCAATATGCGCGGCATTTGCAACAATCCCCCGATGCATGCGGCTATAGATGCCTTTGTAATAATCGACTTTCGGTTCGCGCCGTCGGAGGTCTTCAATTCCAGGCGCGCCTGGTGCACGAAAGGCATTGTGCTGACCAAATATGTCGCCGTCATGGAGTTGGATTTGACTGACAGGGGTTTTGGCGATCGCATCCAGAACATAAGCGCCGGTACCTCCAAGGCCCACAATATGAATGCTGTGGAGCTGGAGTTTCTGCGTTATTGCGCCAATCCCAGCGCGAGTCGATGCTGTGTCCATGTACATGAAGGGCGATGTCTCATCCGTGTTCTCAACTACCCGGAACGTCCGGGCTGTGACGGATGAGTCTATCTGCGCAGCCTGGCTCGACAAAATCGCTTCATAAGTTGTCACCTTCTCATAGAAGTCAGCATAATAGCCGATCTTTGGCTTGCTTGAGAAAGAATGCGTGATGACCAATCCGCCACCCAGACGGCGCTTCGAAGCCTGATGCATGATCTTGGTCAGGGGCTTCCCTTGATGATCGCAAGGCTGCTCACCATCGAACATCATAATATGTGTATGCGGCTGAACAGTCCTGTCACCGGAAAGACTCAGCTCCGAAACAAGTCGGCCACGCTTTACACTCCGATCGCTGGAGACGTAAGGCACATTGTCGACGACCAAGTGTCCCGCAATGACCGAGAGTTCGTATCCGTCCTCGATGAGGCGCTGAAGATCCGGACTATGATTTATCAGTTGCTGTAACATTGAAGACCATTCCTGCGATAATCGACACACACTGATCTTCGATCAGCGAGCCTTCGGGCATATCCGCTGGGCCCTTGCGGTACGTGATGGTGAAGCAGATCTGTTCGCCTTCCGGCGGTGTCTCAAAGGCGAGCGCGATCAAATCTTCGAAGCAAAGCCCTTGAGGTTCGACCGACTTCCGCCGCCCATTGACGATAATGATAATTTTCTTTGGCGGGCGCTTTTTCTTGTAGAACCTCTCAAGTCCCGGATCGCTGAGGTTAATAATCGTGTCCGGCTCGATAAGATCGTCCTCTTCACCTCCGCGGCGTTCTCTCCACAGCTCGAAAGCTTCGAGATCAATACGGCCAATCTCAGCGATCTTAAGACCGGTAATCAGTTTGGTGCCCCATTCGTACCGCTCCCCCTCGATCGCCAGCCGGTGGGATTCTGCACTGGCGAAGATGATGAACTTTTCAACACCGCGCGTGCGGAGGTCCACAGCTTCATCCAGCTGAATCTCTTCAAAGCCGCCGCCACGCAATACGAGAAAGACGAGATGTTCATCCGCAGGCGTAACGCCTTTTTCCGCAATAATTTGGCGCCCAACCAAGACCGGGTCGTCAACACGATAACGTTCAAAGTCATCACTGTCGGGTCCGGCAATCTTAATTGCGTAGGGACCGTTTTGTCGCGGAGCACGACCGTCACGGACGCACGCCTCGATATCTTCTGCATCAATATGCGCCATGGCGCGCTCCTTTTTTCTTAACGAGTTGCGTTAAGATTAATCTTCCCATTCTCAGGACAAGTCAACCTTTTTCATAACGCATTAGGTAAAGAAAAAAGAGTTTGACTTGGGCGGCAAATCTTCTTAACGATTTGCGTTACGAAAAGATTCGGAACAGGCGGCCGCGTCGGCGGGCGATCGGCGTGGAATGCAATGTGGATTTGAGGATCAGCGTCTGCGCGCGCTGTGCAACAGCGCAAAGCGTCTCCAAGAGACGTTCGGGGATCGTCTTGCTCTCCATGTGCAGCGCATTCTTTGGTCGCTCGATGCGGCGCCAAATCTGGCTGACCTTTCAGCCTCTCCTCCTGTATCGCGGCGTCGGGTCGATAAGGGATCACCATCAACATTCGCTGTTGGTCCTAATGGCCCAGGCAGAATCTATTTTCGGGCCGACATGGAGCCCGAACCGCAAACATTGTCGGAGATAGAGCGGATCAAAATATACGACATAGAGGGGACGAAATAATGGCCACAAAAAATACGGAATTCCTCCCCGACTACGATCAGGAGCATGCAGGAGCATATCTGAGCTGGGTCTTGGAGGCGCGTGGTATAAAGAAGGTAGACTTCGCTCGTCGTTGTGGCCGTACGTCTAAGACAATCAGTGAGATTATTGCGGGCAAAGCCCCAATCTCACCCGAAACGGCCCTCCAGTTTGAGCGTGTGCTTGGGGATAGTGCGGGATATTGGTTACAGTTAGATGCGCGCTTTCAACTTCAACAAGCTAGGGCCAAAGAACGAATAAAGAGCGTTTCCGCGGCGGCTATGGCATGGGCGCGTGAGTTCCCAATCGCTGAAATGGTGAAGGCCAAATTCCTGCCCTCTAAACCAAAAGAAGCGGACTTGGTTGACACGATGCTTCGCTTCTTTGGTGTCAGCAGCATCAATGCGTTCAGGGAGTTTTGGGAGGTGAGGGTTAGCCCCGCACGTTTCAAGCAACACAACCACCATGAAATTGACCAATATGCAGTTGCGGCCTGGCTGAGACAGGGAGAGATACTCGCGGACCAGATAGACACAGCGCCCTATGACGAAGGTAACTTCAGGGTGCAGCTAGATGAGATTCGTGCACTGACAAGGCGCCCCTGGCAGGCGATTGAATATGAGCTAGTCGATCTTTGCGCAAAGGCAGGCGTTGCGCTCGCCCTTGTTCCAAGTCTGAAAAATACCGGATTAAGGGGAGCGGCCTTCTGGGCGCACAAAGACAAGGCTGTAATCGTTCTAAGTGATCGGGGAAAATATGAGGAGCGCTTTTGGTTCGCTTTCTTCCACGAGGCCGCTCATATCCTACTTCATAGCAAGAAATCGATATTCATAGACCAAGACAAGACGGGCACAGAAGATCGGGACATAGAACGCGAAGCAGATGCGTATTCAGCCGAATTTCTTGTGCCGGAGAATGCAATATCATCCTTTAGAGAAATGTATGGTGAATACGCTAACGATCTAGAACAAGAAGAATTGGAGGATTTCGCAGAGGAGATAGGGATTTCACCCGGCCTTCTGCTTGAACGATTGCAGCATGAGGATCTTATTGTTCGCAATTCGGCGCACAATAAAACATTGAAGCGTAAGGCTCAGTTTGACTGCGAATAGGAGGAGGCTCCGATTTCTGTGGGTTTCTTAACATCGCAACGGAGAAGTCTCACGGAATAGGCTGTGTTGGAGAAACATATGTTCAAGTTCGTCCATACTGCCGATGTCCATCTGGATTCGCCGCTGAAGTCTCTGTCTCTCAGAGATCCAGAGGCAGGCGAAGTAATAGCTAACGCGACACGTCAGAGTTTTTCAGGAATTATAGATCTTTGCCTTGAGGAAGGTGCTGACGCACTTCTGATCGCCGGCGATCTATATGATGGCGATATGAATAGCGTAAAGACCGCAGGTTTCTTTGCCGCTGAAATGCGGCGTTTGAATGAAGGTGGTGTGCAGGTCTTTATCGTCAAAGGTAATCACGACGCCGAATCGAAGGTTACGCGACATCTCGTTTTGCCGGAGAATGTTCATATCTTCTCAGCAAGAGGCGAGACCGTAGACCTGCAAAACTATGGGATCGCCATCCATGGCTTAAGTTTCAAAAATATATCTGCGCCTGATAGCCTGCTGCCGATGTATCCTGCGCCCATGGCTGAACGGATTAACATCGGCCTGCTACACACCAGTCTGGCGGGCTACGCAGAGCATGACTCATATTCGCCCTGTAGCGTTCAAAACCTGATCGACTTTGGGTACGACTATTGGGCGCTTGGGCATATCCACAAGCGCACAGTTCATCACCAAAGTGCGCCGGTTATCGTTATGCCGGGCATCCCACAAGGTCGCAGCATTAAAGAGAGTGGCCCAAAGTCGGTAACGATAGGCTTCGTCCATGACAATGGTCAGATCGATATCGAAGAACGACCAGTCCAGGTCGCACAATTCGAGCGGATTGAGGTCGATGTATCAGGTCTGTCGGACATGCGTGACCTCGTTGAGTGCTTGGATATTGCCCTCGGAGAAGCAGTGCCCAGAATTGAGTGTGGCTTACTTGTCGCCAGGCTCAATCTGGTAGGCAGTACGCCCCTCGCGCCTCGCCTTGAACGTGACCTCGATCTTGTACTCGAAGAAGCTCGGCAGGCAGCAGCGCGCGCAGGAAAAGCATTTGTCGAACTGGTTGAGTTAGATGTTTCGAATGAAAGTCAGGGCCGCCAAAGCACCCTTCCCATAGACGAATTGGCTTCGCTAATGAAGGTTGATGAGCTGCAAGCGACAAAGGAACACTTAAGACAGATCCTCGACCCCCTAACGTCCAAACTTCCCTTGGAAGTTCGCAATGCTTTGGCCCCCTCCGGCACGATAGAAGGCGAGATGCTCAATGAATGGGCCCGAAGGGGTATGCAGAAGGTCATCGCAAGACTGGTGATCGACGATAGAGAATCCCAATGAGATTTCGCCAGATTAATCTTGATCGCTATGGCATCTTCACGGATCGCACGATTGATCTTGGCGAAAGAAAAGCAGCGGGCGACATGCACATTGTGTACGGCCCGAATGAGGCTGGTAAATCGACGTTTCGTTCAGCATGTCTGGACTTCCTGTTCGGTTTCGGTCGGACAACTCAGTATGATTTCTTACACCCGGTCGATGTACTACAAATTGGTGCACGGGTTGAATTTGGCGGCACAACTTTCGAGGCACGACGTCATAAGCGCTCGAAAAATGATTTTTGCGACTTCTCCAATGAGCCGATCAGCGACGCGCAATTGAAAAGCGCTTTGGGTGGCGTGACTCGCGATGGCTACGTGCAAATGTTCTCACTTGATGAACATTCGTTGGTGGCTGGCGGCGATAGCATCTTGAGTAGCAAAGGAGATCTGGGGGCGCTTCTGTTCTCGGCGGCGTCAGGACTCACCGCGCTATCCTCTGCCATCGACGATATCGAGAACGAGGCAAATAGTTTCTATAAGATACCCGGACGAAAATACCGGCTAAATGATCTGCTAGCTGAGCTGAAACAGCTAGATACAGGCATCAAGGACATTGATGTCAAAGCAAGTGCTTATGAAAAATTGCGACGGACGGCTATGCAAGCCGATAGCGCGTACAAGGAAGCAGAAGCCGAACGCAATGAGATGAACAGGCGACAAGTGTTCCTCAAGCGATTGTTTGAGGCGCTTCCACTTTGGCGCGACCTGACAGACATCCTTGCCGAGCTCGAAGTCTCAGATGTTCCGTCTGGTATGCCGGATGAGTGGATTGATGAAATTGAGCGCTTAAAGATTGACAATTCGACTGAGGAAAGCCGTCACCGGGACGCCGTCGAGACAATTAGTGCTGCTGAAGCGGAACTCTCAAAGCTCGTCGTTAATGAAACGGTTTTGGAGTCTGCGACGAAAATTAACCTGCTTCGAGAGACCCAATTAGAGGGGCGTTACAAAGATGCCGCCGATATTGATAAGCGCAAAAGTGAAATCCGGATCCTGAATGATCAAATATCAAAACTCTTATCTTCTTTAGGCACCGACCCAGAAACTGACCCTAATTCATTATTGCTGACCGCCCCCGTTGCCGCCCGTCTTCGTGCTTTACTAGACGACCGGGGAGCGATCCTTGCTGACGAGGCGTCGGCTCATCAGGAGCTGTCAGACGCCACTCGTGATGAAAACCAAGCGCAAGAAGAACTCGACGCGTTATCCGAATTTCCGGACATGACTTCGCTCAAACAGGTTTTGGAGGCAAACCGAACTGCTTGTGACGATCGAAGTCTTCAGCTTGCCAAAACAACGCTCGCCGCCGCGAAAGCGAAGGCTGAAGAAAGGCTCAGCGGTTTATCGCCTTGGGCTGGAACTTGCGACGACTTGAAGGGGCAACGAACCGTAGCGGCGGAGGATATTGAGACTTTGCGGGATGGAGAATCAGGTCTCCAAAATCGAAAGGTTCTCAATGATCAGGAAATTACACGGCTTACGGACGAAATTCGCAGACTAACTGCCGAGACAACGGCAGCGGTGTCTGAGTCAGGGATTGTTGACGATCGACGTGTGCAGGAGGCCCTGCAGAATCGCGAAGATGCTTGGCGCGCGCATCTTTCAGAATTGGAAGACAAGAAACCTCTGGACGCGGAGAACTGTCTTTCAACAGCGAACGAATTTCGGTCGCGTGTCTTAGAAACAGATACGCTTCATGCGAGGCAATTGGCTCAGGCAGGCGATATCGCGGATCTTCGACAATCAACCCGGCGCCTGGCTGTCGCAAAATCTGACCTCGAAGCCGCGGAACAAACTCAGCACGCGCTCATTCAAGAAAAAGAAGCACTAGACGGACGAAGAACAATCTTGCTTGCTTCCCTCAAATTAGCTGCGTCGCTGACTTTGGCTGAGCTTGAGAGGTGGCTGGAGCTTCGGAAAGCTGCGTTGGAAGCGATTTCAGAGCAAGAAGAGACCACCTTTAATGTACAGAGAGAAACTGAGGCGAAAACCGTCGCCTTGGCTGCAATTCGCGACAGAGCCATCACTTGTGGCCTAGAGGCGGCGGATAATGAAGATGACCTGCTCGCAATGTGCGATTCTGCGATCAGTGCTTGGCAAGCTGCCGTTTCGAACAAGCAAACAGCATTGGACAATCTCAAACGATCTCGACAAATCAAACAACGCCGTGAAGAACAAGCAAATCGTTCGAAGCTAGCTGCTGACAAGTGGCGGGAAGACTGGAAATCTACAGTCAATTCCATTTGGATTGGCGGGCGTGCCGGCGAGTCTGATCCAGACAGCGTCAAAGCTATACTTCAGGTGCTGGAAGATCTGTCGAGCCATATAGGAGAAGTTCAGCGCCTGGAGGAACGAGTGCTCGGAATGGAGTCCAACAAGGCGGCATACCGCGATGAAGTGCGCAGAATCGCCAGTGCATGCAGCATGGAGTTTGACGATGATGAACCCCTTAAGGCAGCCGATGCGCTAAGGGCTGCTCTATCAGATGCCCAAAATGCTATCGCGGAACGAAAACGTGTTGAGAGAGAGATTGGCCGAGGCAAGCGAGCCGAAGAAGGTGCCAAAGTCGCTCTAGCGCGTATAAAAAATGAACTTTCGCCTATGGAGTCTTTTTTCGGTGCTGAGGGTGTTTCAGGAGTTGCTTCCGCAGTCAAAGCGTCAATAAAAAAACAAGAACTTGAACGACAGACGAGCGAGCTGAAAACGCAAATCACTCGCGCGGTATCGGTGGCAACTTTTGAAGTTGCTCTAGCCGCCCTTGAAGAGAATGCGTCATCAACAGAGGCGATTGAGACGTTAGAAAGAGAGCACAACGCTCTAGAAGCATCATCCGAAGATCGCAACTCCGAAGTCAGTAGACTCTATCATGAGTGGAAGACAGCTGAAGCCGCTTTTCAATCGGTGGGACAAGATGGTGACGTCGCGAGGATGGTCGAGCAACGTGAATCGCTCTTGCTTCAGATTGAACAGGAAACAGTTGCCCATCTTCAAGCGGTGGCTGGTGTTCACGCCGCGAGGCGAGCCCTCCAAACCTTTAGGGAAACCCATCGGAGCGCCCTAATGACGGAAGCAAGCAACGCTTTTGTCGCCATCACGGAGGGAGGCTTCAAAGGTCTTTATGCTGCTCCTGGAAAGGACGGTGAAATCCTCGTCGGTTCTAGAGGCGAAGGAAAGGACCTTGCAGCTGATGATATGTCCAGGGGCACCCGGTTCCAACTTTACTTGGCATTGCGCATTGCAGGGCACTCCGCATTTGCTGCCAATCGCCCACCTTTGCCCTTCTTTGCGGACGATATTTTGGAACCATTCGACGATGACCGGGCGGCTCAAACTTTTAGGTTGATGGCTGAGATGTCAAAGCACGGCCAGGTGATCTACTTAACTCATCACAAGCACCTTCTTGATGTCGCGAAATATGCATGCGGTGAGGCGCTGACAGTTCACACCTTGCCCAAACCTCGATCAAGTCTGGCCGAAGTACAGACCTCAAATGTACGTAGCCATGATGTCTCCCCATAAGAAGTCATCGGTTTCCTACGTTTGAACAAATAGGGGAATTTCGCCGCGTTTGGTGCATTATCACTAAGATGAAACATCGATACTGATCTCGTCGTGCTTGCCTCGTGCAAGTCGCGCCCTGACGCGCAATGACCGCGATCTGCGATCCTCGAGCTCCCTTTCCAACCGTTCAAATACGGGCCAGTAGACGTCGCCATATCTGTCGATCAGTTGCGCGACGACATTCAGGCCGTCTTCGATCTCCTCTTCAGATATGGTGCGACGCGAAGGCATGATCGGCAGTTGCGGTTGATTAGCTCGCTGTCGGTCGCGGACGCGACCAGACGAGATCCGCCTTGCCGTCCTGCTCGAACAACGCCGCCCAGATCGGTTCGACAAAGCTTGGATCGTCCAGAAAGACCTTGAGATAGGGGCGCGGGCTCTGGCCTTCGGACATCTTCCGATGTGCAAAGCCAAGATCGCATTGTCCGGTCTTCACAAAGAAGTCCGGGGATTTTTCATTCTTCTTGTTGCCGTTCGGAACGATGCGAACTTTGCGCGCCATGCTCAAGGTCGAGATGGTGCCTTCATATCCTTCGTGGGTGAGACGAAACTGACCGATGGTCGCCATGGTTATGTACTCCTCTGCTACTTTGATGAGTTGGGATGAGAGCCGCGCGCCTTGCGAGCTTTTTTGAAGCCGCTGTCGCTCGCAAGGAACGCTTCGAGCATGGACGGGATCAGCACCGCCACGGATGCTTTTTCCTTGTACGTCTCTTCATAAATCTGCGCGTACAGCTCCAGGTCCGCGTTGACGTCAGGATCGACGGCAATGGTCAGCTTGACGGGCGTCGTGTCGGGCAAGGGTCCGATCTTGAGAGTGGTGGCGCTCATACGTTCAATCTCCGTAGGGCTTCAATACGATGTCCTTGTTGACGATCACGCGCAGCCGATAGCCGGGCCGCACCGTGATCGTTGGTTGGACATTCAATTGCTTGGTGATGATTTGCTGGCCCGCCTGGTTGATCGTGCGCTGGCCGCCGTCGCGAAGGGCTTCAAGAATTTCGTCATCATTGCTGTCGCGGCCGAGTTCGGCGCTGACGGAAAGTACCGATGACAGGATGGCAGCCTGGAACAGGCGCCAAGCGTGATAATCGACCCGGTCTTCGAGGCCGGCGTAACCGGCCATGTCGACGCCCGGCAGGTTGTCGATCACGATTGAAGAGCCGTCCGGCATGATGATGCGCGACCAGACGACGAGCGCGCGGGACTGGCCATAGGCGATGACGCTGTCATACCGGCCTATCAGTCGCGAGCCTTGGGGGATGAGCAAGTGCGCGCCCGTCGGCGTGTCGTAAACATTCTCCGTGACCTGCGCGATGACCTGACCGGGAAGATCAGAATTCAGCCCCGTCACCAGGCTCGCGGGAATGATCGTTCCGGCCATGACCTGATAGGGCGAGATGGGCGCTTGCAGGCGATGCGGGTTGTAGATCCCGTCATCGACCTCGGCGCCGAGAAAGCCTTCCTTGCGCTGCTGGAAATTCGGATCGAGCGGGTCCGCGAATCCTGTCGAAGCTGTCCTGTCCTCGACGCCCGGACTGATGACGGACGCAAGCTGGTCGAGCCTTGTGGGCGCGCCGCCGTCGCCTGCCGCCAATACCCGTCCGCCCTGCGCGCTGTTGTTGATGAAGAAGAGGTCAGACGTCCGCGCGTCATCTGCGGCGCTGGGGCCCCCGCTTGCTGGTCCTGTGCTCGCCACGCGCGCCGGTTGGTATCTGAAGGGGTTTTCCGGCGCGTCTTCGATCCGCGGCGCGCCAATCATGGCGGCGCCAAGATCACCCGGCAGCGGCGGGCCGAGCCTTGACGGCATGTCGCCATAACTCTCGGGCAAAGACGCAAAGGCGTCGGGCATGGGTTTGTGCCGCGTATTGTAGAGTTCCGTGTGCGCCTCTTGAGCGCGATCCGGCGTGCGCAACGCCATTGCGGCGGCGCCCAGGATCAGGAGGGCGGCGACCGACGACGCCCCGATCAGGACACGCTTGTTAAAGCGCTTGACCGGCCGGGGCTTGGCGCGGATCGCCAGGCTGTCGTCTTGTTCAACCGCGCTCATAGGCCCGCCATCCAATTTCTGGGAGCGGCGGTGCGTTCGATCCGAACCACCTCCTGATCGTCTTCTCCGAGGCGCAGTTCGGCGACCGCAAACAGGCGGTCGATGATATAGTAAGAGCCATTGATCCTGTAATTGACGAGCTGACTGTCGCCGTTGCGCCCGACGACGAAGAGCGGCGGCGCTTCGCCCTGGTCGAGCCGTGACGGAAACTGAATGTAGACTTTTCGGCCGTCATCGAAAGCGCGCAATGGACGCCAGTGGGGTTCGTCACCTTTGATCTCATAACGGAAATTGATGCGATCAAGACTGAGGCCGCGATCAATGACAGTGCGCCCCTGCGCCTGCCGACGGGCGGCGTTGCCGCGCGCCGTCACCAGCTCTTCATGCGGATAACGCCAGGACACCGCCGCCATATAGGTTTCGCGGTAGGACGTCATTTCAATGTGGTAGGTCCGTTTTGATGTGGTGATGATGAGGTTGGTCTTGAGACCGGAGGCGATTGGCTTCACCAGAATGTGCGTCTGACTGGCGTCGCCGGAGCCTGAGACCGTATCGCCTAAGACCCAGCGCACGGTGTCGCCGGCGGAAACCGACATCAGCTCCTCGCCTGGCTGAAGGGCTATGTCTGTCACCTGCTCCGGGGCGGTATAGACCTGATAGAGCGCGCCAATCGTATAGGGATAAATCTGGATGGCGTTGATGAAGCTTGTCGCGTCGGGTTCAACGGCGGCGCTCCGGTTCGCCTCGTCAATGGCTTCATAGGGTTTCAACTCCGGAACCGCCGCTATTGGCGATTCCGTCAGCGGTTTGAGTTGTCCGGCCATCGCGAGCGGCTCGATCCTTTCGATGATGAGAGGTTCCCCGTTCGGATCGTCCGCCAGATAGACGGCCTCCATGAACTCGGCGTCATCAAGAACGAAGTTGTCGTGGGGATTGGTGGAAGCGCAGGCGCCCAATGAGACGAGCGCGCCGATTATTACGAGAGTGCGGATCATTGATTGCCTCCTTGAGTGAGATCTTTTGACCAGTTGATGCCGTGGACGTAGAGCCCGAGCGGATTGCGATGCAGGGTTTCTTCGTCACGAGGCGGATCGAAGACGATGGCGAGAACGCCGGTATAGGTCGCCGATGACACCTGAACGCCCGACCGAAATGTCGTTTCGCGCCAACGCAGATCGAAACTGTCTTGAGAAGACCGCACGATGCTTTGGATTTCTACGGACACTGAGCGTTTGCCGACCTCTGCGAATGGATCGTTCTCGCGGGCGTAATCGTTGAGGGTGAGCGCCGCCTGATCGGTCGTGAAGGCGTAGGCTTTCAACCAGTTCTCGCGCACGACGATGGGGTCGATCGACACCGACCGCACCTGTTTGACAAATTCCGCGAGCTGGTAAGCGATCTGAGCGTCGGTCGGCTTATAATCGGCGACCGCCGATTGCACGGTGCGGACGCGGCCGTCTGTTTCGAGTTCGACGACATAGGGCGTGATGATGCTTTGTGTGGACCGCCAGATGAATGCGCCTGACATGACAAAGGCGAGCGCCAAGGCGACGAGCGCAGTCAGGCGCCAGTTCTCCGCCTGCACGCGCGCCGATCCGATCCGGTCATCCCAGACCTGCGCGGCGCGCTGATAAGGCGTGACGGCTTCCGGCGTGGTTCCATATTTTTGCTGTTGTCTTTTCCAGAACATCGATCAGTCCTCATCCTGTTTGAGACGCGGACCGTCGCCCGACCCGCCGCGATCGCCGTCACGCAAGGCCGATGCGGCTGCGAGGCTTGCGTCTCTCTGCAATTGCTGTCGTTGAACCTGCCGCGCCCAATTCGGCGCTCCGCCCGTGGCGGCCGGGGCGGCGGCGACGTCGCCCAACGTTCCGCCTGTGGCGCTGAAAGCTGTGCGGCCTCCGCTTTCGAAGCTCCGCTTTACAGGCGCAACGGCCCGCGACGCTGCCGAGCGAGCGCCGCTTGCGAAACTCCTCGCGCCAGCCTCCACCATCGCGCCGACGCCGGCGGCGGTTGCACGCCATCCGTTTGCGCCGGAGGCGGCCTTGCCGAGGGAAAAGGAAGTCGCGGCGCCGCCGCTAAGAGATGCGCCCGCTTTGATGGCGCCGCCTGTTGCCGCTGCGCCTGCGCGCATAGAGCCGCCCGCGAGCGCGCCTCCGGCAATAGCGCCCGCTCCAACGCCTGCGGCGGTTCCGACGACGGCGCCAGCGCCGAGTTGCGGGGCGCCTGAAACAAGGCCGGCGGCGATTCCAGGGCCGAAGATTCCAAGCGCGACGAGTGCGAGCGACGCCAGAATGACGGTGGCGGCGTCTTCCAGGGTCACGTCTCCGGGCGTGATTTCCGCCGTGACAGATCCAAAGAGAGTGGAGCCGATGCCGACAATCACCGCCAGCACCATCAGTTTGACCCCGGATGAGATGACATTCCCGAGAACGCGCTCAGCGAGGAATGAGGTCTTGTTCCAAAGTGCAAAGGGAATGAGGACGAAGCCAGCAAGCGTTGTCAGCTTGAACTCGATGACCGTGACGAAGAGCTGGATCGCCAGAAAGAAGAACGCGAAGAGCGTGATGAGCCAGGCGAGAAACAGAATGGCGATGGTGACGAAGTTGACGAAGAAACCGACGGGGCCTGTCAGATCGCCGATCTCTTCAAGCAAGGGGTGCCCGGCAGTGAATCCGGTATCGGCGACGAAACCGGGACGCAACAGATCGGCGGCCGTGATGGTCGAGCCGGACGCATTCAGACCGAGCTGCGCGAAGCTCTCGAAGATGACATTGGCGAGAAAGGCGAAATTGTTGAGGATGAGGGCGAAGAAGCCGACATAGAGAACCTTCTTGACGAAGGTTCCGATGATGTTGTTTTCCGGCCCCATCGCCCAGAAGACCCCGGCGAGGACGACATCGATGCCGATCAGGAACGCCGTCAGATAGGCGACGTCGGGACCAAGCAACCCGAAACCTGAATCGATATAGGTCGAAAAGGTCGCCAGAAACCGATCGATGATGCCGAGGTCTTCCATCGCTCTCCCCTGTCAGCGCGTGTAGGCGCTGGCTCCCCCAACAAAACGGGCGAGCTTTTCGCGGCCCTCTCGCTCGATCTGAAGATCGCGGGCGCGCGCCAGCGCGTCGGCGCGATATTGCGCCGCCATCATTTCCTGCATCTGCATGGTCTGTTTGACGCCGAGCGCGGCGATCTGATTACCGGTCTGCGAAACCGAAAGATTGCCTTCAGCGATCGCCGTTTCCGCCAGCATTGCGTCGAGGGATGACGTGTCCGCCTTAAGCGTTTGAACGATCTGGGACTGAACCAGGAGCGTGTCGTTAAACGCCGAACGGGCGGACACCCATTGCATTTCCGCAGCGGTCGCCATCTGTGTGCGCGACCATGCGGAATAGTCTTCGGGAAAGTTTTCCTGAAAGAGCCGGTCGGTTTCGCTGACGACGTAGGAGATCGATCGCGCCCGGTCCATCAGGACCGAAATCTCGTTGAGGAGTCGATTGATCTCCGCCTGCGGATTGTATCCGGTACGGACGAGATTGGTCGCCTGGTTGATGAGCATGTCAGCTTCGTTCTGAAGCTGCTTCACCTGATTGTTGATCTGCTCCAATGTGTTCGCTGCTGTGAGGATGTTCTGAGCGAGATTGGAGGGATCGATCACGATGTCTCCGATCCCGAAAATTGCGTGGGCGGGCGGCGCAATGGTCATTGGCGCGGCCGCCAGTAAGAGAGCGGCAATTATTCTGCGGCGCATGGGACATCTCCTTTTGTTGCGGGGGTGGCGGTTATGAGGTCAGCCGCCCAGGCTAGGTCGCGGGCGTGCAGCCAGTGGACGGCGAACTCTTCGGGGTGTGCGCTTTGGACTTCGTCGATGAGCTTGTGATCGGCTTTCGATGACGCGGCGCAGAAAGCGAGACTGACGGGCCCGAGATCCAGATCGAACAGACGGTTTCCCGAGCGCGACTGGAAATAATAGTCCTGCCGCGGACTCGCTTCCGCAATGATTTCGATCTGACGGTCGTTCAATCCGAATGCGCGATAGGTGTCCTGCTGCTGGGGTTCGAGCGCACGGTCATTCGGTAAGAAGATGCGCGACGGACAGCTTTCGATAATCGCCGGCGCGATGGTGCTGCCGGAGATGTCCGATAAGGACTGCGTTGCGAAAATGACCGAGACATTCCGTTTCCGGAGCACTTTGAGCCATTCGCGAATGCGCTCGGAAAAGAGCGGGTTATCGAGAAACACCCAGGCTTCATCCAGAATGAGCAAGGTCGGTCGGCCGTCGAAGCGTGCCTCCAGCCGATGAAAGAGGTAGGTCAGCACAGGCGGCACGAGCGAGGGCTGGTGCATCAGCTCCTCCATCTCGAAGCACTGCCAATCGTTTTGCCCGAGTGTTTCGTCATCGGCGTCGAGCAAGGCGCCGTGGGCGCCCGCGAGCGTGTAGGGCGCAAGCGCCTGTTTGAGCCGGTTGGATTGCAGGAGCACCGACAGGCCGGTCATCGTCCGCTCTGCTTTCGGCGCGGCGCTCAACGATGTGAGCGCCGTCCAGACGGCGTCTTTCACGTCGGGATCGATGGCGACGCCTTCATGGGCGAGCAGACCGGAAACCCATTCCAGCGCCCAGGACCGCTCCGCATCTGTATCGATACGGGCGAGCGGCTGAAAACAAAGCCCCCTGTCTTCACCGAGCGCATAGTGTTCGCCTCCCATGCCGGCGGTGATGGCGCGGGCCGATCCGCCTTTATCAAACAAGAAGACTTGAGCCCCGGCGTAGCGTCGGAACTGAGCTGCAATCAACGCGAGCAGCACCGACTTGCCAGCGCCGGTCGGGCCGACAACCAGCATGTGTCCGACATCGTTCTGGTGGGGCACGAGCCGGAATGGCGTGTTCGAGTTCGCGGTTGCGTAGAGAAGCGGCGGGCCGTTCAAATGAGCATTCTCGACTGGGCCTGCCCAGACGGCTGAAAGCGGCATCATGTGAACGAGATTGAGTGTGTGGATGATCGGCTGACGCACATTGGCGTAGGCGTGACCGGGCAAGCCGCCGAGCCATGCGTCGACGGCGTTGACCGTTTCGCTCATCGCAACAAAACCCCGCCCGTTGATGATCCGCTCCACCTCGCGGATCATTTCGTCAGCGGCGGCCGCATCCCCATCCATGACCGCGACCGATGTCGTCACATAGCCATAGCTGACATGATCCTCCCCGAGCGCCTGGAGCGCCGCATCGGCGTCTGCCGCCTTATTGTCCGCATCCGTATCGACGAGCGCAGACGCTTCATTCGTCATGACCTCTTTGACGATGGCCGAAAGAGATTTTCGTTTGGCGAACCATTGACGCCGGTATCGGCCGAGAACCTTTGTCGCCTCCGATTTGTCCATCGGCAGGAAACGGGTCATCCAGCGATACGGAAATCCGAGGCGATTCAGATCATCGAAAAGGCCCGGCTCGGTTGCGTTCGGAAAGCCCTGCAGGGAGAGGACGCGCAGATGGTCGCCGCCGAGCATCGGTTCCAATCCGCCAACGAGATCGACGCCTCCCAGAACCGCATCAAGATAGGCGGGCGTTTCAGGAGCGCAAACCGGATGGCGTTTGGAGGATAAGCTCGACTGGAGGTAAGTCAGCGTCTCATCGTCTGCCAGAAAACGCGCTTCGGGCACCACAGAGGCGATAAGATCGAGACTGCGGTCGGTTTCGGCGATGAACCGGGCGAGATGATCGAAAGCGGCGAGCCCGGCTTCTTCCGCCGGCTTTTCAACAAACGCATCCTCGATGCGATTGACGCTGTCGGCAGGCGGCAGAAAGGCGAAGGTCAGCGTGTAGCGGCTTTCGAACAGAGCGCCGGCTTCGGTGAAGCGTCCCCTGCGTTCCTCGTCGATCAACCAACCCACCGGATCGCGCCACTGGCTTTCCGGATAGTCCGTCGCCGGTTCGCGAGCCGCCTCGAAATAGAGCGCCCAACCGGAACCGAAACGCTTCAAAGCGTTGTTGATGCGTGAGCAGACGGAAACGAGGCTCGCCGCCGTCGCGCTCTCCAGATCGGGCCCGCGAAACATCGCAGAGCGCTGGAAGCTCCCATCCTTGTTCAGGACGACGCCAGGCGCAATCAGACAGGCCCAAGGCAGAAAGTCTACAAGCCTCTTATTTGACTGCCGGTATTCCTTGAGATTCATCATGCGAGATACCCCTCATGGCGGATGTGGCGCAGAACCACGTCCATGAATTTCGGGTCCCGTTTCGCCATGAAGACGCAGGCGCCATGTGCGATGATCCAGTAGAGGACACCGGCGACCCAGACCTGAAGCCCCAGGCCCAGCGCGGCCGCGATCGTGCCGTTGAGGATGGCGGCGTTGCGGGGCGCGCCGCCCATCAGGATCGGCTCGGTCAAGGAGCGGTGTACGGGTATGGCGAAACCTTCGGTCATCAGATCGTTGCGCCGCCGCCGAACGAGAAGAAGGACAGGAAGAAGCTCGTTGCTGTGAACGCGATGGAGAGACCAAAAACGATCTGGATCAGTTTGCGGAAACCGCCGCCCGTATCGCCGAACGCCAGCGTCAGGCCGGTAATAATGATGGCGAGCGTGCCGACGATCTTGGCGACCGGTCCCTCGATCGACTGGAGGATGGAATCAAGAGGCGCCTCCCAGGGCATGCCGGACCCGGCCGCGTGGGCGGGACCAACAAGGACGATGAGACCGAGCGTGATTGCAAGCGCGCGGCAGGTGTGTTTCGTCAGGATCATGATGAGCTTCCTTTCAGTTTGACGATTTGGCTGAGGGGGGAGGAAAAAGGTTCCAGGCGGTAGTCGCCGGCCTCGCGGCCAAGCACCCGGCTGATTGTCCGTACCCGGCGTTCCGGTCCCCGCCCTGCGATGAAGACGATGAGATCGATGGCTTCGGCGATCAGCGCGTGCGGCGTCTGAGCCGTCACTTCCGACACAAGCTGTTCAAGGCGCTGGAGACCGCCGCCGGCGGAGTTGGCGTGAATGGTGGCGATTCCGCCCGGATGGCCCGTGTTCCAGGCTTTGAGCATGTCGAGGGCTTCGCCGCCTCTGACCTCGCCGACGATAATCCGGTCGGGTCGCAGCCGCAGGGTCGAGCGAACGAGATCGGCCATGGCGACAGCGCCGGCCTGAGTCCGCAGATTGACCTTGTCCTTGGCCTCGCATTGCAGTTCGCGCGTGTCTTCGAGGATCACGACGCGATCGCCGCTCATTGCGACCTCAGCGAGCAAAGCGTTTGCGAGGGTGGTCTTGCCCGACCCTGTGCCGCCGACGATCAGGATGTTCATGGCGTCTCGGACGGCGGCCTTGAGCGCGTCTGCGTCTTCTGCACTTGTCACGCCAGTCTCGACATAATCGTCGAGCGTGAAGACGCGGGCGGCCGGCTTTCGAATGGAGAAGCACGGCGCCGTGGTCACGGGCGGAATGACGCCCTCGAAGCGTTCTCCCCCGCCCGGCAGCTCGGCGCTGACAATGGGGTGGAGCCTATCCACTTCCTGACCGATATGGCTGCCGACGACGCGAATGACCCGTTCAGCTTCCGCAGCGGGCATGACTGCCCCGGTCTCCATGCGGCCGTCACCATGGGCGTCGATCCAGATCTTGCCATCGGGATTGACCATCACTTCAACAATGGCGGGATCATCCAGCGCCTCGACGACGGCCGGTCCCATGGCGGTTTTCAGCATGGTCTCGGTTCGAAGGTAGGTTTGGGCGCGCGCATCAGGCATCGGCATGCTCCCGCTCCGGCGCCGGATCGTGCAGGCGCATCAATTCGTCCTTGGTGAAAAAGGCGCTCTTGTCGGACATGACATCCTGGAGTGCGGCGAAGATGACGGTCTCGCCGTCCGCGAGGACGGTTTGCAGGCTCTCAATGAAGCGCTCGAAACGCGCAGCGCCCTGCGCCTGGGCGGCGCGCTTGTCTGCATCCGGCACGGGGGGAATGACGGTCAGGAAATAGCGGACGAACAGTGCGAAAGCTTCAGCGGTTATGACCTGACTGCGATTGAGGCTTTCGGCCTGCCGGGTCATGCGGTCCAGACGCCGGATCAGCGCGGCGTCCCGTTTGACTTCGTGTTCGCCCATGAAGAACGCGGTGAGGGCGTCGTTGACGATCTGGGATTCATTCGATCCCGGACGTTTCGCCAGCGCCTTCAATCGCGCGTGATTGATGGGGTCGATATAGGACCAGATGCGGGGTTTGGTGGAGGGCATCGTTCAAAAATCCATCAGGTCAATCTTGGGGGTTCCCTTGTCGACGCCGTAAGCACGGCGCGCGGTGTCGGTCGCACGGGCGAGGTCCGCCGCGCGTTTGATCGCAACCTCATCGCTATCGCTGACAGGCGTATCGCTGCGATCCTGTTCGGCGGCGTCGATGTCCGGTTGTGCAGGCGCGTCGATTTCCGGCTTGAGGTCCTTGCCGCCATCATCCGCATCATGACCGTTCCCGAATGAGGACCGGACGAGGCGTTCATCGACCGCGCGGCGCCGGGTTCCCCAGTCATCTGTGCGAGATGGCGGCCGGTCCGCATAAGGCGTTCCGCGATCACCGATTGACGCTGGAGACCCTACGCGGTCGGTGAAATTGGCGTCCTCGAAATATCTGAGCTTCTTTGCCCGAATTGGCGGCAGGCCGGATACGAGCACGACCTCGTCTTCGGCGGGAAGCTGCATTACCTCGCCGGGGGTGAGAAGCTGGCGCGCCGTCTCTTGCCGCGAAACCATGACATGGGCGAGCCAGGGCGCCAGACGGTGTCCGGCATAGTTGCGCATGGCGCGCATCTCGGTCTTGGTGCCGAGGGCGTCGGAAATTCTCTTCGCCGTACGTTCGTCATTGGTCGCGAAGGCGACGCGCACATGGCAATTGTCGAGGATCGAATTGTTCGGCCCGTACGCTTTTTCAATCTGATTGAGGGATTGGGCGATCAGGAATGCGCGCAACCCGTAGCCCGCCATGAAGGCCAATGCACTCTCGAAGAAGTCGAGCCGGCCGAGCGCGGGAAACTCGTCGAGCATCAACAAGACCTGTCGGCGGCGATCGCCATCGATCTGGCCGTCCAGCTTCTCGGTCAGCCGGCGGCCGATCTGGTTGAGAATGAGCCGGACGAGCGGCTTGGTGCGTGAAATATCTGAGGGCGGAACAACGAGGTAAAGTGAGACCGGCTTGTCTGCATCTATGAGATCCGCGATGCGCCAGTCGCAAGCAGATGTCACCTCCGCCACGGTTGGGTCGCGATAAAGCCCTAAGAAGCTCATTGCCGTGGACAGGACGCCGGACCGCTCATTCTCTGACTTGTTCAGAAGCTCTCGGGCGGCTTGCGCGACCACGGGATGCGGCCGCGCTTCGCCATCGTCGCCCAGATGGTTCGTGGACATCATGACCCAGAGGGTTTTCTCGAAGGGGCGGTCGGGATCAGACAGAAAGCGCGCGACCTGCGCGAGCGTCTTTTCTTTCTCGGCGTAGAGAACATGCAGGATGGCGCCGACCAACAGAGCGTGGCCGGTCTTCTCCCAATGGGTGCGCCGCTCCAGAGCGCCTTCAGGATCGACCAGAATGTCCGCAATGTTCTGAACGTCGCGAACCTCGTTCGCGCCTTTGCGGACTTCCAGAAGCGGGTTGTATTTGGCGCTGCTGGCATTGGTGGGGTCGAACAGAAGGCAATGAGAGAATTTCGAGCGCCACCCCGATGTGAGTTGCCAGTTCTCACCCTTGATGTCGTGAATGACGGCGCTTTGCGTCCAACTCAGTAGGGTTGGAACAACGAGACCAACGCCCTTGCCGGATCGCGTCGGCGCGAACGCCATGACATGTTCAGGGCCGTCATGACGAAGATAGTCGTCATCGAAGCGCCCAAGAAAAACGCCGGAGGGCTTGAGCATGCCGCAAGTCTGCAAGTCCTTGCGGGCGGCCCAGCGTGACGATCCGTATGTCGTCAGATTCTTGGCTTGCCGTCCCCGCCAGACCGATCCGATCGCGGCGACGAACGCGCCTAGAAATCCGCTGCCGGCTGCAATAGCGCCGCCTCTGGCGAAAACGCCCGGCGCGTATGCGTCGAAGGCGTACCACCATTCAAATAAGCGCCATGGATAGTAGACGGGGGTCTCGCCGATGTGGAACCAGGCTGGTCCAAGGTAGGCGTCATAAGAAAACTGCGCAGCGACCCATTGCGTCGACAGCCAGACACCGCAAACAATCGTGGCGAGCACGATTATGATCTGTCCAATGAGTATTGATTGCGGCGACACGGAGCATCCTCATAAAATCTGATGAGGACAGCTTCGTGCTTGGAGCAAGGACTCGTCTACTCAGGAAAGAGTATAGAAATTTGAACAAGATCAGGGTGTTCAGGGGAATTTTTCGTTGTGGCCCGTATCGAGCTAGGGTCAGTAGAATTATCGTTGGTGTGGTGGCGGTCAGATCGCCATCTGCTTGGTGTTCTGTGTGGCATTTTCAGGAAATCTGAGGACGCTCTTGTCAGGCGGAAATTCCCTCCCGCCTAGCAAGTTTCACCGAATCTCCTCATCCGCATTAGAGAACGGCGGACGCCGCTCGACCAACGTTCTTGACGTCAGCACGCGAAACGGCGCGCCGCGCCAGATCAGCTCGCCATCGTGCTTTTTGAAATGAGTGACATCCGGAAGAACCGATTCATCCGGCCACGGTATGACCGCGTTTGGATTGTGATAGATTTCGAGTTCATCCGGCCACCGTTCCTCATAGTCTGGTGCTTCAATGTTGATGTCGAATGGCAGACCTTCAAGCGCGCCCGGCATTGGATTTGATTGAATCCCCATGCGCCGGACCGCCATATCAGGGTCGCCGAACCCGGCGAGTGTTCCCATGCGTGTGAACTTCGCCTTCGTGCCCGCGTTCGAAAAAATGACAGCTGAGATATGCTCTGTACCGGGTTGATTAAAAAAACCCGCCGGTATGACTTTGTCGCCGCGTCGATGTTCCTCCAGAGGTTTTGGCGCGGCCATCTCTTGGCCGTCCTCTCCTGTCTTTCGCATTACGCTCACGCCGTACAAATAGATCGACAAGGCGGTGTGCGACCATGTCATTGAACCGGGCGCATGAAAGTCCGCTACAGCGATTGCGAAGGGATGCCCTTTGACAGGAGCTTTCTCCCAATAGGCTTTCATCTGTTTTGTATAGAGCGGCGATCCGAAAATCAGTGCCATATCGTTTTCGATAAAGCGCCAGAAATCCTCAGGCGGCGGCGCGGGGCCGGCCATGAGGTCCACGAAAGCTTGGTCAGCCGGGTTAGCGGTCGTGGCCTCGACGAAGAGTTTCATGTCGCCTTTCGAAAGCGCGAAGTCGGGCGAAGCGACCGAGAAATCAATGTCGAAATCCAGATCCCGGAAGACACGGAACAGATAAAGCTCCCAAAACCGCGCGCTCGTTCCGGTGGTTTGGAAGTCGCGGGCGAAGTTGCCGTCGCGATCCACGAACCACTTCGCCGTCTCCCGAATGATTTCTCGGGCGGCGGAGGAATGCTGGCTGTCGCGCAGATTCAGGAATATCGGATTGAGCGGTGCGTCGTGTTCAACGGTAAACAAATCGATCCCCGCCGGAAGGTCGGAGTCCGGGACTGGCAACGGTTCGGTTTGTGCCTCTATGTCGGTCAGCTTCTCCAGGATCGACTGCTCGCCGGCGCGTTTCGTCCTGAATGGGACAAGCGGAGGGAAGGCGCAGAAGCGATTGTGCTCATCCCGCAGGAACAAAGCTCCCATGAAAGCGTCAATCTTATCATTCTCGACGTAAAATAGAGCGGCCAGCGCCTGACCGTCATGGGTTTCCCAATGGGCGACATCAGTCCAGTTCTCGGTTTGGCCGGAACCGCGAAGCCCGAACAGGAAGGTGTCAAACCGTTCTTTGCTGATACGGGTGGGCATTGTCCCCTCTTACGGCATCACACGCTTCATGAATTCGTCGAAGAGCGGCACTGTGAATGCGGCGTAGCCATATTTCGGGCTGTAGATCATGCCGTTTTGCATGAGCGCGTCGCGGATGAAGGCAACTTGCTGAGATGTCTTGCGCATCTGTTTCGCAATATCTCCGGAGCGGTGCGGACCGGGACCGAGTTCCGCCATGGCGCGAAGGTATTCCTTTTGAGGGTCGGCAAGGCGCGAATAGCGCGACTTGAAAAAGTTGTCGTCCAAACGGGCGATGGCGGCCTTGCTTGCCGTGTTGACATCCTTGACGGTGATGGGAGATTTCGTGGCGGCTTTCCAACACTGGTATCCCCATTCCTGAAGGAAATACGGATATCCCTTTGTGTGCTGAAGGATCAGAGCGACCGCTTTTTCATCATAGGCCACATCGGCGTCTTTCGCCGGAGCGACCAGCGCTTGTCGTGCGTCTTTGTCATTCAGGCTGCCAATATCCGGGTAGTCGAACAATCGCTCGGCATAGGACTTCGCATCGCCTGACAGTTTGACAAGCGTCGGCAGCCCGGCGCCGACAACCAGAAACGGAAGACGCTTTTGATCGACGCGGTGAATCGCCATGATCAGCGCTTCAAACTCGTCCAGCTCAAGGTTCTGAATTTCATCGATTAGGATAACAATCGATGACTTCCGCGCTTTCGCCGCCTCACCGGCGGCAAGGAACAGTTCCGCGAGGTCGCGCGTGAGTGTGCCGCTGTCAGCGACGCCGGCTTCTTCCTCCACGTCGACGGAAAATTCCACGTCGCCATATTTGACTTTCACGGCGCCGACAAAACTCTTGAGGACGCGCAAGCCCTTTTTCACCTTTTCGCTGACGCCCTTCATCCGGTCGAGCTTCAGCAGGGCGGCGCGCAGGGTGGCGATGATGACGACGGAAAGCGGCTCGTTTTTGCTGACTTCGATGAAGTCGGTGAAGGCGCCTTCTCTGTCGGCCATCGACTGAATCTCATTGAGGAGGACGGTCTTGCCGACGCCGCGAAGTCCAACCAGCATGACGCTTCGGGCAGGTTTGCCGGCGCGGCTCATCTTGATCGCAAGCCCCGCCTCGTCGAGGATGCCGTCCCGCCCGGCAAGTTCCGGAGGCGGGTAGCCAGCGCCTGGCGCGTATGGATTGGCAAGTGCCTTCATGATTGACAACTTATAGCGAGTTTAGGGGATCGAATGCTAAACTTACTATAACCGATTCCTCTGTAACGGCCACTGGTTTAGGTCTCACCCGGCTAAACTGACTATAACTCTTCGGACAGGTTCCGAAGGCTCCATCAAGGCCGGTAGCCAGACGTAGCCATAGATGACTACAAGACGCCCTCGCCCAATCATCCAATCCCCCTTCCGCGCGTCAGCGTCCAGCTAATCCCGCCCTCCCGGACGAGGCCGCTCACCGACTTGCCGAGATTGCGGTCCATCACGTCCCGCCATGGAACGAGCGTAAAATCGCGCGTCCGCTCGATGACGGCGTATCTGCCACTCGGTCGTTCAACCGCCTGCGTGTACACACCATTCACGCGCCCGGCCGCCGGCGCCGGGGCATAGGGTTTGCCAAGCGTTTCGGCGAGGGAGTCGCCGGCGTCCTTCAGGTCATGAGCTTCGAGCCTATCGAGCACCGATTGTGACAACCGTCCATGGTCGTGATTTATCAGACCCTGCTGCATCAGAAATTGCCGCCGTGCGATGCGCGCCGCCTCGACCTCGCCAGCGAAGCCATGAACGGCGCCTGCATCATCGAAGTCCCGCAAATGCTCATCGAGCCAGGTCGCGCCCATCGCCGACTTCATCTGCGCCAGCCGCAAAGAGGAATGCACCCTAATCTCGACCGGGCGGCCGGAGGTGGCGGCTTTCTCATAATCGCCTGCGCGGTCCAGATAGTCTTCGGGCACGCGCCAGCTTCCATCCGATACGCGTGTTGCATGACCCACACGCCGGAGCGCTTCGAGCCGCCTGATATGGGCGGCCACGAACTCTGGCCGGGCGCTCTTATCGTGCGCCATGTGGAGCGCGCTGGAATAGCGCCCCTCATTGGCGGCGGCGATCTCGGCGATGACATGATCGGCCCGGCGCGGGTCCCGGTTCGGCGGCGCGACGGTAACGATGCGACCTGTCTCAAGAGACGCAAGCCGATCCTCGCCGCCGACGACGACATGGACAGGCCGGCCCCGAAGCCCGTCAACTACGATGAAGGCGCGGTCGTTGACGTCGTCGGCGACGCCCTTGTCTAGAATGACGCCTGTGACAGGCCGAGCGCCCTCGGATGCGGGATCGAAAATCGCACCAGCATCAAGCGTGCGCGCGACGCCCTGATTTCGCATAGCGCGGTGCATGGCCTTGATGACGTCGCCACGCTCGCCCATGCGTCGCAGATCCGTTTCGGCATGGTCCGCCAATCGCCAGCGTCCCTTTCCCAAGGGTTCGGCGAGGGCCATCCCCTGCAATTTTCCAAGACGCATGCGCTCAATCTGTCGGCGCCATCCGTCGCCGGGACGGTGCGGTCCGGACAGATCGACGACACTCTCCCGCGCGCGCCGGATGAGGGCGCGATCGATCTCGGTGAAACGCGCCTGTCCGACCATGCGAGCCATGCGGGCGCGGCCGTCGGTTTCCGGAACGGGTCCGAGTTCAAGCTCGACAAGCGCCTGCGCGCGTTCGCGCAGGCCACGCGAAATAAAATCGCGGGGGATGACGAGATCGCGCCCATCGTCGCGTTTGCCCGAGATGATGAGATGCGTATGGGGCTGGCCGGTGTCGTAGTGATCGACCGCCACCCAGTCGAGCCTGGTTCCAAGATCGCGCTCCATCTGCGCCGTCAGGTCGCGTGTGAATTCGGTGAGGCTGGAAAGCTCGCCCGCATCCTCCGGAGACAGAATGATCCGGAACTGGTGGCGGTCCTCCGCCCCGCGCTCCAGGAATGCCTGTTTGTCGGCGTCCGGGCCATGCCGGTCATAGAGGCGCGAGGGCTCGCCGTCCGGGCCGGTCCCATCCCGCTCCACATAGTTGAGGTGGAGCTTCTGCGCGAGGCGGCCTTTTGGATCCATGCTGACGACACGCACCTTGACCAGAACGCGCCGGTAAAACTGCGTGCGCGCAGCGCTGCGTTGCGAGCGCCCGCGTCCGCCGCCGCGCCCGAGTTTGCGGGCGCCCTTCGAGACCTTGCGGAAGAAGCCCTCGACCTTGCGCGCGCCTGACGGCGACCGCATGCGGCCGAGGCGCACCTCGAACCTGTCGCCGTCGCCCGTCATGACGCCCACGTCCCATCAGTCGATTTCCGGGGATCACCCCCGAATACGTCAGTCATGACCGGAGTAACCGTGCAATCGGGGGTGCTCCCTGCACGAATAATATCACTCCCGAAAATGATGTGCAGACAAGGGATAAGCGCCCAGGGGGCGCTCCCGTCTTTTATCTTGCCCTCCGCGCCCCTCACTGACGTTCGTCCCGCGCCCCGCCGGTTTGCGCGCCGGACGCATCCGATCGATCCGGTTCCGGACCAACGAAATCGACCGTGCCGAGCACGTTTTTGACCGGGACCGGTCCGAAATACCGGCTGTCGAAAGAAGTCTGCACATCGGTGGAGACGAGAAAAATCTCGTCTGAACGAAGGACAATACAGCCTGTCCAGACCGGCATCTCCCGCCCCGAACCGTCCTGCGCCAGCGCGTATATATCAGGACGGTTCGGGGCGCGGATGACGCCTCCTTCGGAACAGATTTCTTCTCCCGCCGCCGCCCAGACAGTCTTGATGAGGGGAATATGGGACGGCAGATAACCCCGTTCATGGGCGAGCAGTCGCGCCTCATCCGGTGCATATGCAGCGACCATCGCGCCGCGTTTGACGGCGCCGTCTGCGTCGATCCTGTACCATCCGACCGGCGCGCTTTCGCTTGGATTATAGAGGACAAGCGGGTTCGGCGGCGCCGCAATTTGCACCACTGTTGCGGCGCACACGATCGTTGCGGCGGTTCCTGCAATCAGACGCGCGGCCATGATGGATCGCTCCCGTCGTTCAATGTGGATGGGCGTGTTTGGAGCGCGTTGTGCAGCGCGCGCCAGCGATGCGGCGCCAGGTCTTCAAGGCTTTCGCCCTCCCGCCTGAGCGCATCGAAGGCGGCGAAGGCGCGCTTCACTTTCGTTTTTCCGCGCGCTTCAAGCAGCAGGACGGCCCCCGGCAGCACGCCCGGAATCTTCGTCAGCGACCCCTGTGATGACGTGCGGCACACGAACAATCGCCAGTCCCGCGTGCCGTGGTCTCCCGCCTGCCAGCGCTCATAACCGAAGGTCGCATCGGGGGCGAACGCGGCGAGTCTTCGCCGCCATCCCCGGCGCACAATGAAGCGCGCCGTCCCGAAAACGAGCCGATGATTAAGCCTGTTCTTTCGATATTGAAGGATGACGACGGTGAGGCGATGGGCTTCAGGACCGGGCGCCATCGCCGTCCTCATTCGCGCCGGGTTCGTTTCTCACGGTCGGATCGGAATCGCGCCCGCGCGACCAGCGATCCAGCGCATCCCTGTGATAGACGACCTTGCCGCCATGCTTGCGCCAGTTCGGTCCTTCCTTTCGCCAGCGCATGGCGTTGAGGGTTGATTCTTCAAGCCTGAGATAAGCGGCAGCCTCGGCGGCGGTGAAATACGGACTTTCGACAGGCGGATTTTTCGCGTGTTCCATGATGTCCCCACTACGCAACAACAGTGTCGGGGCCGGTCGAATTTTCGGCTCCTAGAGGAAATCATGACGGATTTTGAGGGAGGCTGAAGCGGCGAATTCGCGACGTTGCGTTTTCGCCGCGACGACCTTCACCATGCGTTAAAGGGTCTTTTTCCCGAGAAGGCCCAGATAGCCTTCATTCACCATGAAGCGGGCGCGGGCGACAAGCCGTCTTGCCCAGTCTTCATAGTAGCAGGATGGTCCGCCCCAGCGTTCCGCCACTTTGTCAGCGCCGTAGATCGCCTCGGCGACATCGCGATGGGACCCGCCCGCATTCACAATGTCGATGGCGATAAGCCCTTGCGCGAGCCGTGTCGAGTCCCGGCTGCGCCCGATCAGGGAAATTTTTCCGCCTGCTGAATGATAGAGCGACAGGAGCTGGCTCGCAGTATCAAGACGACGCTGATAATGACGAATTGAATCGATCCGAACCGCGATGGCGCAGTTTTCAGCCCGTGATCGCGGGGCTTCGCAAACAAGCTGAACCCAGAAACGCCGTCCGCACAACAGAATGTGACGGGCGCCATCGACTGTGTCGAGCATGATCCGCCGGGTTTGAAGCTGGCAGAGTTCGATTTCCTCATGCGCGGCGTTTTCGCCATCGACGCCCGTTCCCCGAAGCCGGAGAAGCTGGATCGGCAAGGCGCCCGCCAGCCTGTCGGGCCGCCAGAAAACATTCGCTTCTTCGCAAGACTTTTCCGGGTCGGCGAAGCTCAAGAGTCCCCACTTTTCGGCATCGGACCATCGTCTTTTTTCGCGGATCAGAACGGCGCCTGTATTCAGCGGAACGGGTCGTGCGCGACCGGCGCGGGAGGATCGATAGCTGCGCGCATAGTCCCTGTTTCGCCTCAGATACTCCCATGCCCAGGCCGCATAAGGCAGACGCAGATCCCGCGCCGGCGGATCGCCGGCGCGTTCTGATTGTCTTGGACTTGTCGCGCGATCATTCATCGGAACTCCTGGCCGGCCATGATCGCAGTTGACGGTTAGGATTCGTTAAAATTTCAATTGAAAATTACAAACCAGAGATTGAACCGCGCAGCGATCGGCGCGCGGGATGTCGCCCGCGCGTCGAATTCTATTCAGGCCGCGTTCCAGAGGAGCGCGAACTCGCCGTCCTGACCGCCCGAGGCGGGGCCGAGATTGGCGTAGACCCGGCGCTGCGAGATCATCGGATGCGCCAGTGTCAGCGACACATATTCACGTCCCGAGGTCTTTCCGGTGCGGGTCCAGCCGCCGCCAAGTTCCCCGAATTGCGGGCTGAAGATGCGGAAGTCGGGCTGTTTCGAGCCCGGCTCTTTCGCCGCGTTGCGGGTGATTCTGATGCGGGCGTTAACGCCCATGGCGAGGGTACCTTCGTAATCGCCGTTTTCGGTTTGCGTCACATATCCAAGTGCTTGAGCCATGATTTTCGTCTCCATGTTGTCGCGCCCTGCTCGGGGCCAATCCCCTTGGCGCCCCCCCATGAAGGCCGGGGCGGCGACGGTCCGAACCGGCTCTACGGAGCCGGGCGGAACGCATGTGGAGCACCCGGAGCCGCGCGCTTTTTTGGTTCGCGATGAACCCGCGCAGCGGGGAGGAAAAAAGCGGGCAGCGCAGGGTTTCAGGGCCGGCGGCGTTTCGGCCCATGGGTCAGGGCTCGCTAAGGGGAAGTGGCCGAGACGAGGGTCTGGCGCTATGAGAGATGGTGATGGCGCAAGCGACTGGATGCAGGCTCAACCCGTTTCGACGACGCAAGGCGCGGCCGCCGAGTTGCCGAGACCAGTCGGTGATGCCGGTTCCGAAAGAGGCGAGGCCCGGCTCAATTCGCCGATCCGTGCTCCTCTCCAGTCCAATCGGGATCGACAAGGTCGCGCAGGGATACGCCCAGCACTTCGGCGATGTCTGCGAGCATGTCGATGGAAACCGATGTCTCGCTGCGCTCGATCATGCCGATATAGTTGCCGGACGATTCAGCGCGCGCGCCGACCTCGTCCTGGCTGAGGCCCAGTTCGGCGCGTCTTTTCCTGACATTCCGTGCGACGATATCCCTTGCGTTCATCCGCCCCAAGTGGACAAGGGGCGCGATTCTTCGCTACCAAATATATTTGGGAATCGTCATTCGCGGCTGACGGCGGGCATTTGAGAAAGGCGTTTGAGGTGAATCATCCTGTAGATATCGAGCGCCTGCGCATTTTCATGACGCAGTCGGGATTCGTCGCGCTTGATTGCGAGAATTTGTCCGCCGAGGACAATGCGCGACTGTTCGGCGATGACGGCGTGTGCGGGCCGGTAGCCCTTCACGCATTGGTCTGCGAAATGCTCGCGCTTCAGTCCGCCGCACCCGGCGAAGCAGATATGGCGGCGTTGACCGGGCTCGCCGACAGTCTTCGATCCTGCCTCGATGAGGTAGGCGCCGCACTGGCGAACCAGCGCGGCGCTTGATCGTTACGCTACCGCTTTCTTCTCTTCTGAAACCGCCGAGCGCGCCTTTTCCGACGCCGCGACAGGCGGACAGCCATTGGCGGTGAGATAGGCTGTGGGAACATCCGTCATCCAGCGCGGACGCCAGTCGGGCGAGGCTTCGCATCCCTTGCCATCGATGCGGTTACGGATGATTTGCTTTTGCGCCTTGCCGGTTTCCGTGAGGCAGGCTTTTGCGGCGGCGTCACCCGCGATGTCGGCCACCATCGCGTTGATGACGCGCTTATCCCGCAAGAGATCGAAGAACGCTTCGTCCGGCGTCCAGAGCGCGGCGAGGTCGGGTTCGATGGTCTGCGCCAAAGCCTCGACCATTGGCGATCCTGCTTCCAGACTTTCGGCCATTGCAAGAGCGAGTATGCGCAGCACATCGCTGTCCTTCATTTCCAAAAGCCTTGCGAACACCTTGGCGGTCGTCCAGCCGTCTCCGTTCTGGCGCACCAGCCCGCGTTCGGGATTTTCAAAACCGATCATGGCGCAGACATGGGCGGCCTCTTCCTGCATGAGGCGTTCGCCTTCACTGGCGGCGAGGCTGTCGGCTGTCGCCTGCTTGCGGGTTCGCTGCGGGTCGGCCTCGATGCGCCAGAGCGCCGAGCCGATCAGCAGATGGGCGACGGCGAGACGGAGCGCGACGCCCGGATGACCGGGCAAGCGCGCCCGGATCGCGGCGTGACGGTGGAGGGTGACATATTCCCCCAAGGGGCCGGACATTTCCGGTTTTTCAGGCGCCGCTGCGCCCTTCTCCCCTTTCGCCGTGCGCTCAAGCCGCTGCGCTTCCTTCTGGCCGATATAGCCTTCATGGAAGGTCACGGCGCCGTCATGGCGGGTTTCGACATAGATGCGCCCGCCCTTGGTCTTGGGTCGTTTCACATATTCCCATGACGAAAAGTACGCCCCGCGTTCCAATATCTCGACCGCTTGCCAGCCCGCCGCCTTGTAGGCGTCGATCCGTTCGGCGATGGCGGCGTTCTGACAGGACCAGAACAGGTCCGGGTCGGCGAAAATGGCGCTGTCGCCGAACAGGTCGGTCAGGATATGCCCGTCATAGACGGCAAGATCGAACAGCGCCGCCTTGGTGAAGATGCGCGCGCCGCCCGTCAGCCATGCTTTCAGGCGTTCGCCGCGCGGGGCGTGTTCGTTCGGATCAGCGACGAGTTTCAGCCAGCTTTCCTGCTGGTCCGGCGTGGCGAGGGTCAGCGCGCGCAATGTGCCCGCATCGATCTCGTCCTCTTCATAGAGCCGCTTGATGTCCGGCAAGAGGTTCGCCAACGCCAGCACGCGGCGTACTTTAAGGTCCGTAACGCCAAAGGTCGCGGCGATGTCTTCGACGGACTTTCCTGCCTGAACGAGCCGGGCGAAGGCGTCATATTGCTGCAACTCGCCGGGCGGCAACCGGGCGATGTTTTCCAGAAGCGAGTCTTCAATCGCCTCGGCGTCGTCTCCCGGCCCAAGAACGCCGCATGGCGCGGTGAGGGATTTGCCGGTTTCCTTGGCGACCTGTTTGAGGGCGAACAGGCGGCGACGACCGGCGACAACGCCGTAGTGCTGGCCTTCCTTGCGAACAAGCAGCGTCTGGCGAACGCCGCGTTCGCGAATCGACGGCAAGATATCCGAAATATCGGGCTTTCTGCGCTCATAACGCATATTCAGCTTGCTGACTTTCAACTGCTCGACGGGGATATGTTGGAGTTTCATGCGGTCGTGTCCTTATGGGTTGGAGTTGGGATATTCGTCAGCCGCTTGCGGCATCTTGATTGCAAAGGGTCGCGCAAAGCCGCGCCTGCTCGGCCCGCGCGGCGTCGAGGGCTTCGGCCAGAAGTTCGTTTGCAGTTTCGGTCAGATAGGAATTGTCGGTATCGGGATAATTCGCCTCAACGCCCCAGAGGCTGGCGGCGCAGTCAAGCAATTTTATCTCGGCGAAACTCACTGACAGGACGACGCCGCAGTAGAACCAGTCGTCCTTGCGCCACGCCCCCATGATGTGTTCGGCGCGCGCTTGAGCGTCGTCGAAGCGCTGGCGAAAGTTCTTTCCGGGTCCGATGAAGCCGGGCGCATCCTTGTAGAGCGAGGGCCAGAATCCGTCCTGGCGCTTGTCCGGCGCGTCGGGGCAATCATCGCGGAAGATGCGCGCGGTGACGTGATACCCGTCTTTTTCGCAGTGGATCGCATCGCCTTCGCACACGAAGCCGCCAAAGGTTTCGGTGAAGGTCATGGCGCCCTCCTGAGGTCAAAGCCTTCGCGGGCGCAAATCTGCGTCAGGGCGCGGGTTTCAACCGTCTTCAGATCATCGCCCATCTGGCGGTAGATCGAGCCAAGGCGAAACCCTTTGCTTGAACGGACCACATGCGCCCATCTGTAAGGGCCTTTGCCGTCCTCTCTTGGTTTGGCTTGAAAGCGGGCCATCGTTCTCGCCCCCTCAACGCGACCAGAAGACGTGGACTTCTTCAAATCCCGTCTCAATGGTGAAGACGTCGCCCGACAATTCCATGTCGCGGCCCATCGCCTCCCAATCGATGTAATATTCGTAGCGTTTCGGAATGGCGGGGCCGCATTCCAGATTCAAATCCTCGGCGAAGTGCGCGAGGCTTTTATGTTCGCCCGCATAATCCTCGAAGGCGGCGCGCGCCGCTTCCAGATCGTCGCCGAAATGGCTGTAGAGTTCCGCGCCAAGACGGCCATGTTCGCCGATAAACTCGGACAGCGCCGCAACGGTTTCAAAGCTGGAATATTCTTCAAGGCTTGCGCCCTCGAAGCCTTCATAGTCGTGAATCGCCCATTCCTCCGCATTCGGAATAGGCGAGGCGGCAAGCATGGCGCGCGTCTCACCCCAGATATGGGCTTCGCCGCTGGCGGCGTCGATCCAGCGCCCGTGCAGAATGTCGTTATTGTAAGCCGCGAGGCAGGCCACATAGATGCGGCAATCATCCCGCTGGGGTGTTTCGCAGCTTCGCCCGGCAGGCGTTTCAAGGGGTGCGGTGTTCGCAGGTGTGGTCATGGCATCAGCCTCCTTCTCCGCCCTGTCACACATTTCCCCGGAAGGCGGGGGTGGGCGGTGAGAGGCCGTCAGGCGCCGGGCATGAGGGCGCGGGCGCAAGGGTTTTGGTAGGAGGAGAAAAGCGACCTAGACGGACTAAAATCCAAGGCCCTTGCGGCCGGGACCGCCCGGCGCCATACGCGCCGACCGCCCACCCCCGTCTTCAGGGGAAACACCAAAAAAGCCGGGGCGCGTTCCGCGACCCGTCCGCTGTTTGAAACGATCAAGATGCGCCAGCGATCAAAGCCCGAAGGGTGGAGACGCCCGCTTGGGCGGCTCCATTCACGCGAGCGCGGTCCGGCGCAGCCGGAGGCGCCCCGATCCGGTCCCAACAAAATCAACCAGGATGGTAATTTCACATGTTCATGTTGATTCTCATTATGGATCCTCATCGTTTCTAGCCGGCTATATCCATGCTGATGGCTATGTCAGCTTCAATCCTCTGTATGAGACTCCGGATATCATGGAGGTTGCCTGTAGGTGCCTATCCGGCGCAAATCTGTTGATCTCGTCAAAGGCTCGGGCTCGGTTATGGCCGAAGAAGCTGTCAGAAAAGATTTCTGAGCTTTTTCGCCATCGAGAAACAGATGGTGTGCCAGGAACAATCAAAACTAACGCTAGACGACTTTGAAGACTGGCTGCGCAACCAAGTTTTGCAGGTCTCTACCAAGCATGCTCTTGGTAAGGCGATCAGCTTTGCACTTATCCTGCTGACCAAGCTGAAGGTCAATTTGGAACACGGCGAACTGGAACTTGATAACAATGACGCCGAACTCAACATGCGTTGTATTCCTGTCGGCCGGAAGAACTATTTGTTCGCCGACTCTGAGCGGGGCGACATCACCGGATGGGTGCGAAGCAAAAGAAACGAATTCAGTTTTCTGGATAAAGAAGTCTACGGAACATGCCGATATGAGACGACGTCATTTCCTTGCGGTCTTTGCCTTCGATTTTTTCCCAGTTCAAAAAGACCCACTCATCCAGGGCCTGGGCAAGACCTAGTGTACAGGTAACAAGCAAATCAATTGGCAGATCTGTGCGCACCTGGCCGAGTGCTTGGCCGTGCTCAAGTAATACTTTTGCCCATTGTCGGGCGATGGAAAACATTTCTTCCGCACTCTCTGCAAGGCTTTGGCTGTTCTGGAACTGGTAAAACATTCGTCCAAGTCGCACGAACCATTCATCCCTTCCGAGCATGTCCACGCACTTGCCATAAAAGCGCTCGCATTCAGGCCAGAAGGAAGATCGGTCTAAGTCCAGTGGGTCGAACGGTCCAATCTCGTCCTGCATTTTTAGAAGGGACTTCTCTAAAAGAGTGCGGAATAGGTCGGCCTTGTCATCAAAGTAGTAATATAGCGAACTCTTGCTGATGCCCGCCACTTCAAGAATGCGGTTCAGTGAAGCGCCTTCAAATCCCCTAGTCCCAAATTCTGCGGCAGCTGCATCCATCAGGAGGCGCTGTTTCGATGGGTCGAGATTTTCGAATCTGGGGCGGCTCATGGCTTGATTGTAACGGACTGGAAGGTTAGAACCAACGGTGCGGACCATGTGGTCCACAAGGAGTATTCTATGAAAATCTGCATTAGCGGCGCTGGAGTTGCTGGCCCCACCCTTGCGTATTGGCTGCTAAAAGATGGGCATGAAGTAACGATTATTGAAGAAGCGCCAAAATTGCGGACAGGCGGGTATGTCATCGATTTTTGGGGCGTGGGCTACGATGTTGCCGAAAAGATGGGCATTCGCGAGACCATTCACGACGTAGGATATGACGTGGAATCCATACGAATGGTGAATGATGGTGGCCGAACCCGCGGCGGGTTCTCCACGGATGTATTTCGCCGAATGACACGCAACAGATATACCAGTCTGGCGCGAGGAGATCTTGCCCGGATTGTGTTTGAAACGGTAGCAGATAGGGTAGATACGCGTTTCGGCCAGACCATCACGGCGATTGAGCAAACAGACGAGGCTGTAAGCGCAGAATTTTCAAACGGCCAGTCTCAAACTTTCGATATGCTAGTCGGTGCCGACGGCTTGCATTCCAATGTCCGGCGACTGGTATGGGGCGCTGGTCCTTATGAGCGCAAACTTGGATATTATGTTGCTGCGTTCGAATGTGATAATTACCCTCATAGAGATGAGAATGTATATCTTAATTATGCCGAGCCAGGGCGAAGTGTTTCGCGATATGCCCTGCGTGGCAACAGAAGCCTGATCTTATTTGTGTTTTCGGCAGACCAATTGCCTGGGGGGAAAGAGCCGGAAAGCAACACATCACGAATATCTGTATTGCACGAGATCTACGCCGAAAGCGAATGGGAAGTCCCGCAAATCTTGAAGCGGCTAGATGCCGCTGGGGACATCTATTTTGATCGGGTCAGTCAGATCGAAGTGCCATCCTGGAGCAAAGGTCGTGTTGCCCTGGTTGGCGATGCGGCTGCGTGCGCTTCATTGCTGGCCGGCGAAGGGACCGGCTTGGCAATGACGGAAAGCTATGTGTTGGCTGGTGAATTGCACAGTAACGGTGGGGATGTGTTGGAGGCTGGAAAAGCTTACGAGGCACGCCTGCGCGAGTTTCTGGAAGAGAAGCAGCAATCGGCGCGAGACTTTGCATCTTCCTTCACGCCTAAAACCGAATTTGGCATCTGGCTGCGAAATCTCGCCACGCACTTCATGATCGTGCCTCCCATTGCAGACCTCCTCATGGGTAATACGGTGAAAGATGATTTTGAGTTGCCAGACTATGGTTTTGAATGAAATTTCTGCGATAAATTGTGAGCCGAGCCTTTCCGCCGCTCATTCTATCTCGGAGTCTTTGGCCTTGGCTTGGGGCTCAGATTAAAACTTCGACGTGGAACTGCTGTAACGTTAGAGGCGTTACCCCAGCCTGAGTGAGCCTTTGAAGGTTAGTGAAACGCTCGGGGCTCTCTTGCTGTAATTCCGTATCGATACAGAAAACATGAAAGCCCGCCTCCAGAAGATGAAGTGAAAGGAGAACGTATCGCGGTTCCAGCATATCACCGATGACCACAGCTTGGTGGACAGACTGCTCCGCTACAAACTGTTTCAGTATGTCTTCTTCCCAAGGAAGCAGTTGGTCATCGGTAAAATCCAAAACTGGAGTTGGGGCAAGTTCATCGAGCGTTGCTGTCGCCTCCTTCAGTTCTACTGATTTGTTGTTTCCACTCAAGAAAATCAGTCCGCAATCAGAAATCCGGACAGACTGTCGAATTGTGGGAGTTACACCTCCCATCTTGTTGTCGTTTAACCCCATTTTTAAAAATATCTCTCTATACGGAAGAATAGTGTGTGGGGACGTTTATCGTATGTGGAACTGCTAGGCGAAACGGCACGACCGCCAAATTCCGTTCGACGATGCCCCAGTGGAAGCTGCGCGCCGGCTATCAAGCTGACATTGTCTGAAAGGTTGTAACTGGCGTCGATGATCGCAAGCGTGCTGGCGTCATTTAAATTGACAATCATCGTCGGAGTGAGAGTGAGAAGAGGTGTCCAGTCGATGCTTGCGCCGACTGCAAGATAGTCCCGTCCTGTATTGAATAGCTGGCCGCGAGCAACACGATTAGTCAGATCTTCCGGCAACTCTGTAGAAGCTCGCCGATCGGCGACGCCAAATCCGTTCCGGTAATACTCGACAAAGCCCGTCACCGGGCGCCCACCCCAATCCCAGCTGTTTTGAAGCGAAGTTACGGCTGAGACAGAAGCGTCGCTTCCATCCTTGAAGGTGGAGACGACGTCGAACTTCCAGACTGCATCGCCTAAGGGGCTCGCACCCCCGATGGCGAGGATGCCGTCGCCATAGTCGCTCGCTGCGACGACTTCCAGCTCCACGCTCCCTGTCATCCAGAAGCCCTTAACAGCGAAGGAACTTTCTTCAGAGGAAAGTCCGCCACCGGAGCGCTTTCGCGGTACAATGATCGCTTGAATGTCCGCACCGGTGTCGAAGAGATATTGTCCGTAGACCATATCGGCACCGGGTTTGTAGCTCGTATCCTGCGCATCGGGCGCGAAGGGATTGAACAGATCGAGCGGCTGAAAGACTTGGCCATGGCCCCAACTTAAGGCTTGGCGTCCAATGCGAACGACCGTCTTCGGGGTCGAATGCGCGATCCAGAAACGATCGAGCCGATGCGCGACCAGTCCGTCAGGGCCTTCGACGAAACTGTCTTCAAGATCGATGGGACTCTCCGCTCGTTGTGGCGGCGTCAATGAGTTAAGCTCTTCAAACCGGCTGCTGTATGCCGCCTCCATGAGGTAGTTGACGTCATAAGACCATGGGCCGGAGACATCTGACGCCTTTAAACGAACGTTGGCACCCGAAATTCCGAGCGTATCGTCGGCGATGTGTTCGAGCTGATCGCCATTGCGAGTAATCAACACTTGTTGTTGAAGCTTGATTTCGGCCCCCAGATCAGGCTCGGCAAAAGCCGGCATGCTGACGGCCGAAAGAAGGCTAAGCGTCAGAATGAATCTGGCCATCAACAAGCCTCACATGCCGGCGAGCGTATTCGAGCGCTTTGGGGTCATGGCTCGCGATCACGATCGTTACCCCTTCCTCTTCATTAAGCTGACGCAAGAGTTGAAGGAGAGCGTCCGAGGCTTTGCTGTCGAGATTTGCAGTTGGCTCATCCGCCAGCACAATTGCGGGGCTTGATGCAATAGCTCGCGCGACGGCTACGCGCTGCTGCTGGCCGCCTGACAGCTCGGCTGGTCGTCTATTCTCCATGCCAGAGAGACCGACAGAGTCCAGAACCTGTTTGGCGCGGCGCCGTCGTTCCCCAGTCGACTTGCCCTGTAATTGCATGATAAATCCAACATTCTCTGCGGCTGAAAGAACTGGTATGAGATTGTAAGCTTGAAAAACAAACCCAATGCGATTCATCCGAAGATCAGCAAGCTGAGAATTTGATAATTCGTTCAGCCATTGGTCCTCAACGCGAACGTCTCCTCCATTAGGTCGATCAAGCCCGCCGATAATGTTTAGAAGAGTAGTTTTTCCGCAACCTGAAGGCCCGGAGAGACTGACGAACTCTCCAGCGCTGACATTGAGACTGACGCCCTGCAGCGCTTGGACCTCGATCTTACCGCTGACATAGGTTCTTTTGACGTCCTTGCATTCGATGACGGCGGTCATGGTCGCTCCTCAGGTTTGCGCACGAGTCAGCACGTCGACTGGCACACGCCGGGACGCCTGCAATGCAGGATAAAGGCTGGCTAAAATGGAAAGCCCGATAACAATGGAGCAGGCAACGGTGATCTCGGCCGCGCTCACTTTCGGATAAAGAACTTGAGAGACACCGAACATTTCCGCCCCGATACCGAGATGTCCGAAATCTAGTCCGCCGGAAAAGGCGTTTACCGTTACGGCACCGGCGATCGCTCCAGCCAAAGCACCGAATACAACAAGGTAAACGGATTCCACGAGTATTTGGACAAGCAGCAGTACGGGCTTCATCCCAAGCGCTTGCAGCAATCCAAACTCTCGCATCCGCTCGTAAACTGCCATCATCAGTGTATTGACGAGACCGAAAGCTACAAGGACGAAGGAGACGAATATCCAGATGAGATTCGCGCCCTCGGCCAGATCGATCATCGCCTTGGCGAACGGTTGAAGCTCGTCCCAGCGGCGGATATCGAGATCAGGTGCAGCCTGTTTCAAATCCTCGATGGCGACATTGATGCCGTCTCTTTGCGGCGCCAGGAAGGCGATTTCGGAAACCTCACCTTCGAGGCCGAGGAGTGCCTGCGCTTCCTTAAGCGAGACAAAGACGGCGTATTTTTGAAGATCCGGCTGGCCCTTGTAAAACCCTGTGACACGGACGCCAATTTCGGCGATGTCGCCATTTTCGTCTTGGGCGGAAATCACGACACGGCGCCCTCGTTCGACCTGTAGCCGATCAGCGAGGGATCTGCCCATGATCAGACCTTTCGACGTGGCGCTGGTAAGAGGCGCACCGTCGATGGCGTTTGGCTTCAAAAATGAAACCGCCGACTCGCGTTTAGGGTCGATGCCGTAAATCATAATCGGCGCACTCTCCCGTTCGGACCGGATCAAGGCAAGCGCGACGATTCTTGGCGTCCAAGCAGCAACGCTTTGTCCTGAGAGCACATCCAGAAGCACTCCCGCCGGCTGCGGCATCGCGTGTTCGACCGTGGGGTCATCTAAAAATCCTTCCGCATGAATCTGTCCGTGAGCGGTCAGCGCTTCGACGGTTCGATCAAAGGCGCTGCCGCCCCAGGCGCGCATGAAGGCGCCAAGTATGATCAGGGATGCCACCGCCATGGCGATTGCTGTGATGGTGAGCAAAGTACGCGATTTGCGGCGCCACAGATTGCGCCAGGCGATCGGCGCCATGATTTTCAATCCGCCCATCACGCCGCCCTCATGGCTTCAATAATCCGCAGGCCCTGGATTCTGAACGCCGGATAGGTTCCCGCGAGCAACAGCGCAAGAACGATAACGGCGGGCCCCGCGAACAGAGTGAGAGACGTCAATTCCGGATACAGCGTACCGGACATGCCATATTGCTCGAAGACGGCTTGCGCGGATTCGAATTCAATTCCCTGCCGCCCTAGCCAGAACGTTAGAATGACGCCGCCAAGCATGCCGGCCAGAACGCCGAGCAAAGACAGAAGACCGATTTCCACCCAAACAATACGCCCAAGCAGACCCGGCTTCACTCCGAGCGCCAACATCATGCCGAACTCCCGCGTGCGCTCCAGCACGGAGATAAGCAGCGTATTCAGCAAGGAGATGACCACTACGACGATCAGAACTGCATAGATCAGGACAGCGCTGGTCGCATCGAGACGGATCGCGGCGTCGAGGCTTGGTTGCAGCTCGGTCCAATCGCGAAGGGCAAGCCCTTCTTCCTCAACCAGGGGACGAAGACCGCGAACCTCATGTCGAAGCGCAGCCATATCGCCCCCGTTCAGCACAATGGAGTGGCGCTCGCCATCCATGGCGAAGGTCGCGTCGAATCGTTTGAGCGGAATCTCAGCAAGCGTTCGGTCGATGTCAGTGATTCCCGTACGGAACACGCCTGCGACTGTAAGCACATCGGCAGCGAGAGAGGCGTCATGACCGACGCCCAAGAGTGTTATACTGTCGCCAATGCCCACCTGAAGATTACGCGCCAACACTTCTCCGAGAACGACCTGATCGTTCTTGGAGAGATAATCGCCCTGCACGATGTTGGAAGGGATTGTCGAAATCGACGGTTCGGCTTCGGGCTCAACGCCGAGGATCTGCGCCCCAATGCTACGGGTATCGGATGAAAGGAGCACATACGCGACGCCGCGTTGCCCGACGCTGACATCCGGCGGCAGGTCCTTGAGCGCGGTGCGGAGGGCCTCGGTGACTTGAAAGGAATCCCGCATCGCCGGCGTTGAAAGATAGTCCTTATGCTGCACCTGCGCGTAGCCATCGGTAAATCCGATATAGGTTCGCACCATGCTGGAATAGCTGCCGGCCTGTAAGGATGGCAAAAAAACGACCACGGCAGCAGTGATTGCTATTGCTACGATACTGAACAGGGTCCGCCGCCGACGTCGCCATAAGTTTCGCCATGCTAAGGTGAGCATCATCGAGGCGACCAGTCTCTCGGATTGCGCAGGTTGGACTGTGTGAAGAGAAAGGACGGCGGCTCGACGTCAAATTTACCGGACTGCGTAACGACAAGCGTCCAGTGATCCTCCTCTTCCACATCCACCATACGCATTTCTTGAGGGTAAGGGCGACCATCCAGCGGGCCAATGCGATCCGCTATCATGCGCTTCACGAGCTGATCTGTTTGGTCGTAGTAGTCCCGCTCAAGAAACACGCTATCATCGCGAATTCGCAACACCTCTCTTCCCCACACCACTGGCGCATCGTCATGAGGCACAGCTTCAATAACGTAGATCTCGTGGCCATCCGCTTCTTCGGTGGTTTGAATAGAAAGTTCGTAGTCAGTTAAAAGCGCGTCGGTTTTCGATAGGTCATCATATGAAAAGTCACTACCCATCCACGATTGGGCCATCATGCTGGCGGGTAGCTTGATCACTCGATTGAGGCGTGGTGTGAATACCCACATATCGCGATCGAGCTTCAGCGTTGCATTGCCTTCATCGCGTGCCGGCGCTGTGAAGCGAACGAGAGCGTCCTTGTTTCCACGCGTGATGCTGACCATGGCTGATGAGCGCTCCCACTCGGGACGATGAACAATCATGGTTTGTTCAATGTAGGAACTCGTCCCCCGCCAATTGTCGATGGCGTCGCGGACGATTTCAGCAGGATCAGGGTCCGCCAAGGCGGGCGACGCCGACAGAGCACCGAATAGAATTAAACAGGCAAGCTTTTTCATGCTCTCCTCCGTTTCGCAGAGGAAACCGATATGATTGATGTGGAACGTTTGTTGAGCCGACTGCTTTCGCGACTCTCAAGCAGGTCACGGAAGAGGCTGATATGCGTCGCGGGCAATGCGTTGCGTTCATCGTCTGACAAATCATCCCAATGGGTGACGACCCACCGGTCTAGAGACTCAAAAAGTCCCATGGTCGAATCTATCAACAAACTGTTGGGAATGTCCTGCCTGATCACGCCAAGCTTTTGTCCCCGCTCGATGATGACGCCAACCCAGTAACGAACAGCCTGAAACAGCCGCCCGGTTGGCGCACCGGTGTTCGGATTAGATCGAAGGCTATAGAAGATGGCCCCGAACTTAATTAGCCATCCATTGCCGTGTGCGAGAGTGACCGCCTTTTCGTAGCGGTCTTCAAAGTCGTCCCAAAATGTCTCCGCCGTGAGAGCCTCGGGATCAAAATCACCAACCCTCCTCATCAGGACAGAAATGGACCGTTCGATCAGTGTAGTGAACAAATCCGCCTTATCGTCAAAATAGTAGTAGAGCGAGCTTTTGCTCATCCCTGTTTTTTCGAGGATGCGATTAAGCGAAGCTCCGTCAAATCCGTTTGCAGCAAATTCTTCTGATGCAACTTCGAACAAAACGCGCTGTCGCTCTGGATCAAGATTCTCAAAACGTGGGCGACTCATTTGCACATCCATCCATTTATTTGTTGCTTGTACCGCAATATGGACCATCAGTCCAGCCCCCGGTACAAAGCAAGTTTAGCCTCTAGAAAATGACAGACAGAGAAACGGCTCCAAAAAGCGAACTGTCCTCTTGCCCATAGAACTCGTTTGTCCGGAAAACATCTGTCAACGTTAAGCTGACGCGCGGCCATACAAACGTAACGCCAAATTGGGCGTCGCTAACAAAGTGTCGCTTTTCGATGGATGGGCCGTCACGGAAACTATTGCCATCGAGGAAAATATTTCGCGCAACCGCTCGCCCTTCTATGCCGGCGAAAGCATAGACGCCAAATTGTGACGCCTTGAAGTACGAGGGGCCTGGCAAGCTCGGTTGAATTCGAGGTGCGCCAAAGCTTTCGGGTATCCTCAAGCCAAATCGTACAGCGCCGCCAACCGCGCCATAGGTGAAGACATTGCCTAGGTTAACGCCTGCTCTGGAAATAACTTCAAGTTCAAATGGGCCGACCGGTTTTTGGACAATCCGCCAACTCCGCCGATACGCGATCATCAGCGCCGGTTCGTTGCGCAATTGGTTTTCCCAGCCTAACGGTTTCTGCGCTCCTATCAATTTGTGTACAAACTTTTGCGTCGGAGCTGCGAGTGAAGCTGGACCGACTACCCCAAGGCTGACCGATAATGAATCCTGCCGATCTTCAGTTTCACCGATCAGCGATACCTCTCCATAAAGCCAGCCTGCATAGGGACGCTGATCCGAGGGGGCGGGATATATGTCGATATCCCGCGGGGTATACATGTTTTGCCCCAGCGAAAAAGTTTCGCGAAATTCTGCCTCATCAGAAAACAATACATAGAGTTTAGAGGCGGGAGGCATCCAGGCCGGCGCCTTGTCTGGCGGTCTAGCGTACTCAAGGCGAATGCCGTTCGTATAGTTTCTGTCTTGAGCGTAAAAAAGGTCGTTCTCTAAAATGAACGTCCAAACACCGCGATCCAGTTGCCCACGATTCTGTGCGTGGGCCGCAGTTGATGGAGTGATCAAAGCGGCAGCGAGCAGTGCGCCTAGCGCAATTCGATTTGTTAATTCCATACACCGTATACAGGAGCCGAGTTCAGTTCAGCTCGACTATCAAAAGCCCCCAATTCGTAAGCACTCTCTCGTGAACCGATATGTGAACCAGTAGTCCACAATCCGAAGAAGTCAAGGGGGCGTCCGAGCGGGTCAGCGCAGACGGCAGAGCCGATCATGGGGCATAGCGCAGGCGGAAAACTAAAAAGGCAGAGGATGGGACGGCAGAGACATGCTTTGAGCGAGGTTTACTGAATTGATGCGCCCAACTGCTCCCACCCCTTCAACGCTACGCATGCGGATGTATTGTTGAATGATGATGCGCGGCAATAGGAAGGCATTGCGGCGCGCGATATCGATGAATGGTGGAAGAGGTTGCGTGAGCGTTGCCTCTTGGGCAATCAATGAGGGCGAAATGTTGCAAATAGTGTCTTGAGTTGCCGTGCTAAAATGACAACGCGTAGCCATATGGAATATGGTCAGCGGACCAGTTCGACTTCACCGAGCGCGCAAAAACTCGATCAATTTATCCGACATGGGATGTGCAATTTTACGAATTTGATCCCTACGATACGCCATAGAGCCGCCGTCGCCATAGGCTGGGCGTGAATTGCGGTGGCCCATAATCATGCAGCGGAAACCGTAGTCGAGTTCCGCTTCCTGCATGCGTTTTTCAAACGAATGCCGGAACGAATAGACCTTATGATCGGGGGTCGGAAACAGGTTCCGCGACTTCATCGCTGTCATGAGATTTGCAGACAGCAAATCAGGTTTGTCTCGGTAGTGCGGGAAGCCGTTCGGAGCCCGCCGCATGGCTTCAAGTGACACGCCAACGAGCGGAATTTCCCGGATGGACGACGCTGTTTTAATCTCCCGGTCCTTCTTAGGGCGGATGGATATGTATGGCGCATCGCCATCGAGATTGATGTCTTCGGCGAAGAGGTTGGCGATTTCACCAGGCCGGCATCCGGTTTCGATCAGCGCATAAAGGATCAAATCAGCATCACCCCGAAGACCCTTGAAGATGCCGGGAACAAGGATTTTTTCGCGAACCCACTTGTCTTCAAAGGGCGGTACGTCGGCGGATTTTTTGTCCTTGAATGAGAGATTTCTGAATGGATTGGGGCGGTCTTCTTCCCCGACATATTTGAAATGTTCGCCGTAGAGTTTGCGCATATTGCCAAGATCGCGATTGGCGGTTTTGGTGCTGAGCGCCTTTTTTCCCGGCTTCGGGACGACGCGATCCTTCCACCAATTGTAGTATTGCTGCGCATCCTGCCGCGTGATTTCCCGCATGGATTTGTCACCGACCACGTCGATGAAATACTGGACGCCACGGTTCTTGGTCTTCTTCCACGCCGCCTTCTGAGCCTCGGACTTTCCAATCAATTCGTCAGCGGCGATCTCTTCGCAATAGAGTTCAAACGCGGAGCTGACCGTTACAGGCGGCGATGAAACTGTGCCCAGAAGCGCCTCAGCTTCCACCTCTTCAGACTGGCTTGGCGCACCCTTATCGGCGCTTTTGATGACTTTAATTCTGTCGAGAATATCACCGAGATCAGGCGTCTCGGCGAGCTGATCGATGGGTGTATAGACGAAGCCGCGCGCCAGCGCCCGGACGGTTGCGGCCTTGTAGCGTCTCTCGGCGACTTGCCGCTTTCTGGCCTGCGCTTCGCCTGTTTCCGTCTCGCCATCCATCCCGACGAGAGACGCCCAGAACAGGTTGTCGGACTCTTCCATCGCGTCGCGCCGCAACCGTGCGATCTCGATCGATTTCGTGCGAAGCGAACACTCCACGACGCCACGATCATCGATGCTCTCATAGCGCTTCGGCACGCGGCGCTGATAGTGCCAGTACGCCCGCTTGCGCTTGAGATGACGGTTATCCTGATCCACAACCCAATCGCTTTGTAGGAACAATAGTAGGGAAATTTGTAGGGAAAGATTGAGCAAACGTCAAGCGATGGGCTTGCGCTCATGCCTTACTGCGCTGATTTAATTGATATTTTTGAGAGAATGTTTGGAGCGGGCGAAGAGATTCGAACTCTCGACCCCAACCTTGGCAAGGTTGTGCTCTACCCCTGAGCTACG